>Ga0194119_10000036_pt1 | contig 230124 bp, 216 predicted proteins | sample TA2MahC100mmetaG_FD_148620 | JGI IMG/M metagenome (GOLD analysis project Ga0194119, IMG submission 148620) | Freshwater microbial communities from Lake Tanganyika, Tanzania - TA2015018 Mahale Deep Cast 100m | ecosystem: Environmental > Aquatic > Freshwater > Lake | place: Tanzania: Lake...
TGGATCGACCACTGGATCGGCGAGGGCTACGACCTGGCGTCCGACGTGCTGCCGGCGATCAGCCTGGCCTGCCGCCCGTCGCCCGATCTCGGCGCGCCGCTGGGCTTGGCCGCGGCGGCGGCCTTCGCCGAGGCCAATCGCGCCCGCCGCCTGGCCGCGGCGCCGCCGGGGACTTGAGCGCGTGACTCCGATCGTCCCTCGGAGGGAGAAGGTGGATCCAACGCCGGATGCGACGGCGGCGCGGCTCGGCGTCTAGCGCCGATCGAGATTGTCGTGCAGGCGCGCTTGCAGCGCCTTGATGTCGATCTGACTCACCGAGCCTGAGCCGGCGAGGTCCAGCGCATGCGCCGCCGCCGCGCCGGTGGCGATGCACGGGCCCATCACGCGCACCGAGGAGAGCGCCGCCGGATCGCCGTCGATGCAGCGGCCGGCCGCCAGCAGATTGTCGGCGCCCTCCGGCACCAGCGAGCCCAGCGGCACCCAATGCATGTGATCATCGCCGAACTCCTCCCAATGGACGTCGTCCGGCCTGTTGTGCAGCTCGATCGGCCAGGAGCAGCGGGCGATGGCGTCGTCGTGGCGCGTGCCGGTCCGCACTTCCTCGACGGTCAGGTGATGGCGGCCCTTGATCCAGCGGGTCATGCGGATGCCGGGTTGACCGTAGACGCGCACCTGGGCGTGCGCGAAGGCGGCGGCATACTCGTCCTTCAGGAAACGCAGCAGGCGATCGGCCTGGTCGCGGCCGTCCAAGGTCATGCGCGCGGCGCCCAGCGGATCGAGCGGCGTGGCGATGTGCGTCATGTTCACCAGCGCGCGGTCCTCGCCGAAGGTGGCGAACAGGAAGCCGTCGTGCCGCCGCAGGCCATAGGGCGCCGACTTCGCGATCAGGCGCGCCTTCAGCTCGGCGCGGTCGATGGCGGCGAGCGCCGCGCAATCGACGCCTTCCAGCACCATCATGTTGGTGCCCCAGACCGGCGTGTTGGGCTCGCGGCAGGCGAAACCCGCCGCCCAGGCCAAGGCCGCGTCGCCCGACGCGTCGATCCAACCCGACGCGCGCACTTCGACCATGCCGTAGCGCGTCGCGAAGCGTGCCGAACGCAGCCGGCCGCCGTCGCGCGTGACGTCCTGCAACAGCGCCCCGGTGATCGGCGCGATCGTCGGCAGCGAGGCCACCTTGCGTTCGATCCAGCGCCCCAGCGCCACCTCGTCGTAGGGCACGACGATGGTGTTGCGCCGGCCGTGCATCGGCTTGAGCGCGCCCAGCGCGTCGAGGTCGCGGATGATCTCCTGCGCGATGCCATGCACCGTGGGGTATGGCGTCGGGCCGTTGGAGTAGAAGCCGCAAAACGAACCGATCGTCGCCGCTACGGATTGGCCGCCCAACGTCGGCGCGCCGTCGATCAGCGCGACGCGCCGGCCGAGCCGGGCTGCTTCGACGGCGGCGGAGATGCCGGCGACGCCGGCGCCCAGCACCGCCAGATCGGCTTCGACGACGACGGGCACGGGCGAGGCGCCGCGCGTGACGATGGTGGTGGCGAGATCGAGGTTGGCCATTGCCTCAGTTTACCCGCCGGCTAAGATCAAGTCGCCAATGCCCTGCAATATTCCTCTCCATCCGGATCGCGGCATCCGCCGGCTTGTCGAGCGCCCTTGCGGCTCGATGAACGACGGCATGCACTTGCCCACAACATTCAGATGACTGTAACGCCAGTTTCCACAACATTTGGGGCTCTGCCCGTTGTGCGTCCGGATCCGGTGATGCAAGACGGTGACATGACCCTGCGCATGCATTCCGACACATCGCGTGACGACAGCGCGATCCTGTGGCGCCGGCTGTTCCGGCTGTGGGTGCTGATGAGCGGCGTCTGGGCTTTCATGGGCATCTGGACGACGGGCCTTGGCTGCTCGCTGGGCGGTCTGTCGGCGAGTTGGTGCGTCGCCTCGCCGGTCCTGAACTGGGGCGAGGTCGCTTACGAGCTGTTCGGCCTGCCGCTGTTCTTTCTGGTGAGCGGCCTGCTCGTGCGCGGCATGCTGCTGGGCACCCGCGCGCTCATCGCCAGCGCAGCACGCTTTTCTCGATCGCGCTGAGCAGCCAGTTCACCAGCAGGCCGAAGGTCGAGAGGATCGCCACGCCGGCCACCAGGTGGTCGGTCTGCATCAGATTGCCGGTGGCGAGGATGAAGGCACCGACGCCGTACTCGGCGCCGATCATCTCGGCGGCGACGACCAGGATCAGCGCGATCGAGGCGGTGATGCGGAAGCCCGCCAGGATGCCGGGCATGGCGCCGGGCACCACGACCTTCCAGACGATGTGGCGCGCCGGCAGGCCGAAGCTCTGCGCCATGCGGATCAGGTTGCGCGGCACCTGATCGCAGGCGGCGTAGGCGGCGATCACCGTGGGGAAGAACACACCGAAGGCGATCGTCGCGACCTTCGAGGCCTCGCCGATGCCGAACCACAGGATGAACAGCGGCAGGAGCGCGATCTTGGGAATCGGGAACAGCGCGGAGACCAGCGGCAGCAGGCCGGCGCGCGCCAGCGAGAAGATGCCCATCGACAGGCCGATCGCCAGCCCGGCCAGGGTGCCCAGCGCCCAGCCCAGGCCGATGCGGCGCGCCGATTCCCAGAGGTGCTTCTGCAAGGTGCCGCGCTCGATCATCTCGCCGAAGGCGAGGACCACCGATGTCGGGCTGGGCAGCGAGTTGGCCGAGATCCAGCCGCGGCTCGAGGCGACGTGCCACAGCAGCAGCAGCGCGGCGAAGACAAGCCACGGCACCCAGCGACGCGGGCGCGCTTCGTATCCGCCGCCGCGGAAGGGCACGCCCTCAGCCATGCTGCACCTCGCGTTCGGCTTCGCGCGCCTCCTCGCGGATCAGCCGCCACAGCCGCTCGCGCATCCCGGCGATGACCGCCGCGCCGCGCGTGGCGACCGGCGTGTCGATGGCGACGATCTCGCGGATGCGACCGGGCCGACGCGACAGCACGACGACGCGGTCGGCCAGCCGCGCCGCCTCGTCGAGATTGTGCGTGACGTAGAGCCGCGTGCCGCGCTCGCGCGCCCAGATCGACAGCAGATCCTCCATCAGGATCTCGCGGGTCTGTGCGTCGAGCGCCGAGAGCGGCTCGTCGAGCAGCAGCACCGCCGGCCGCACAACCAGCGCGCGGGCGATGCCGACGCGCTGGCGCATGCCGCCGCTCAGCTGCTTGGGCAAGGCTTGTGCGAAATCGCCGAGCCCGGTGAGCGCCAGCGCCTCTTCGACGCGCTCCTGCCGCTGCCGCGCTGAAAGCGGATGATGCTCGAGCGCCAGCGCGACATTGGCCTGCACCGTGCGCCAGGGCAGCAGCGCGAAATCCTGGAAGACGTAGGTGAAGGGATTGAGCGAGTCCTGGCGCGGCGCGCCCGCGGTCACGACGCGGCCGGCGCTCGGCTTCAGCAGCCCGCCGACGATGCCCAGCAGGGTGGACTTGCCGCAGCCCGACGGCCCGACCAGCGCTACGGTCTCGCCCTCGCCGATCGCAAGCTCGATGCCGTCGAGGACGAGCAGCCCGTCATAGCGATGCGTCACGCCCTCGATGCGGATGTCCATGCGCGCGCTTTAGAGCCCGCGGATCTCGCGCTCGGCCTTCATCGCGCGCACGGCCTGGCGCAGCGCGTGGGCGGTGAAGTCGATGTCCTTCTGATTGTGCGTCGCCGAGACCAGGCCGCCGGTGCCGCCCATGATGTCGACGCCATAGACCAGCATCGCCATGCGCACCTTGCCGAGATAGGCCGCGTCGCGCGCGCCCTTGAGCCCTTTGAAGCCGAGCTTCAGCGGATCGAAGCTCGCCGGGTCGATCGCCACGCCGTTGGGGTTGGAGAAGATCTGGAAGGCCGAGGAATCTCCGTAGACGCCCCACGGGACGCCTTCCTCGACCAGCACCTGGCGCAGCGCGGCGCGCAAGGTCGCGGTGGTGGCGTTGGCCTTGGCCGGCGCGTCCTCGCGCTCGAGGATCTCCAGCGCGGCGACGGCGGCGGCGGCCGAGAGCGGGTTGGCGTTGTAGGTGCCGGGATGGGCGATCTTCTCGAGCTTCTTCGACTTGGTGAAGCCGAAGTCGAGCAGGTCGAGCACGTCCTTGCGGCCGGCGACCGCGCCGCCCGGCAAGCCGCCGGCGATGATCTTGGCGAGGATGCAGAGGTCGGGCGTGATGCCGAAGGCCTTCTGCGCGCCGCCGGTCGACCAGCGGAAGCCGGTGATCACCTCGTCGAAGATCAGCAGCACGCCGGCCTTCCTGGTCGCCTCGCGCAGCGCTTGCAGGAAGCCCGGTGGCAACGGCACCTGGCCCCACGACGCGCCCGACGGCTCGAGCATGACAGCGGCGATGTCGTCGCGCTCTTCCAGCAGCTTGACCGTCGGCGCCACGTCGCTCGTCGGCATGACGATCGACTGGTCGATCATGTTGGGCAGAATGCCCACGGGCGTGCCGCCCTCGAAATGCGAGGTGCCACCCGGCACGACGCCGTCATGCCAGCCATGGAAATGGCCGGTGAAGCGCACGACCTTCTGCTTGCCGGTGAAGGCCCGCGCCAGGCGCAGCACCATGTGCGAGGCCTCGGTGCCGCTCGACGTGAAGCGCACCTTCTCGGCGCAAGGGATCAGCTTGCACACCAGCTCGGCCCAGCGCACCTCCAGCTCGTGCGAGGCGCCCAGATGCGTGCCCAGCGCCGCCTGCTTCTGGATCGCCTCGACCACCTCGGGCCGGGAGTGGCCGAGGATCATCGCGCCATGGCCGCCGAAATAGTCGACGTACTCATGACCGTCGGCGCACCACTTGCGGCTGCCTTTGCCATGCGTGGCGTAGAGCGGGTAGGGATCGAGATGGCGGCCGTCATGCGTGATGCCGCTGGGCAGCTTCTGCGCCGCGCGCTTGAACAGCTTCTCCGAAGTCGGCGTCTTCGCCCGATAGTCGGCGGCGATGGTCGAGTTGGTCTGGGCTTCGGCGGGCATCGCCATGGCAGGCTCCTCGGGCGCTGGGACAGCGCACACTGTAGCTTAGCGTCGTCGCGGGTCGAAAAAATGAGTCTCGCGACAACAGGTCCTATATTCACAAGAAAAGTTTGTTCTATTGTCGATATTCCAGACGAGTCGAAAGGCGGCCGCCATGGCGATCGCGATGGGCAGTGGGGGCGCGAAGGGCGGGGGGCCGTCCTTCGTCGAGCTGTTCACGCCCAAGCTCGTGACCGTCATGCGCGAGGGCTACAGCCTCGACGCGTTGCGCGCGGACGCGCTCGCCGGGCTGACTGTCGCCATCGTCGCGCTGCCGCTGTCGATGGCCATCGCCATCGCCTCGGGCACGACGCCGGAGCGCGGGCTCTACACGGCGATCGTCGGCGGCTTCCTGATCTCGGCGCTGGGCGGCAGCCGCTTCCAGATCGGCGGACCGGCGGGCGCCTTCATCGTGCTGGTCGCCGCCTGCGTGGCGCGCCACGGCATCGAGGGCTTGATCCTCGCCACGCTTCTGTCCGGCGTGATGCTGCTGGCGATCGGTCTGCTGCGGCTGGGAACCTTCATCAAGTACATCCCGTATCCCGTGACGGTCGGCTTCACCGCCGGCATCGCGGTGATCATCTTCGCCAGCCAGCTCAAGGACCTGCTTGGGCTGACGCTCGCGGGTCCCGAGCCCGGACCGTTTCTCGCCAAGCTCGACGTGCTGAAGGACGCGCTGCCCACGCTCAACGTCCCGGCCGCGGGCCTGGCGCTGGGCACCATCGTCGTGATCGCGGGTCTGCGGCGCCTGCGGCCGGGTTGGCCCGGGATGCTCCTCGCCATCGCGCTCGCGTCGGTCGCGGCCGCGCTTCTCGAGCTGCCGGTCGAGACCATCGGCGCGCGCTTCGGCGACATGCCGCGCAGCCTGCCGGCACCATCATTGCCCGAGATCACCTGGGCGAAGGTCGAGGCGGTGCTGCCCGATGCGATGGGCTTCGCGCTGCTGGGCGCCATCGAGTCGCTGCTCTCGGCCGTGGTCGCCGACGGCATGACGGGCCGACGGCATCGCTCGAACTGCGAGCTGGTGGCGCAGGGCGCGGCGAATATCGGCTCGGCGCTGTTCGGCGGCATCTGCGCCACCGGCACCATCGCGCGCACGGCGACCAATGTGCGCGCCGGCGCGCGCGGGCCGGTCGCCGGCATGCTGCACGCGCTGTTCCTCATGCTCTTCCTGCTGGTCGCCGCCCCGCTGGCGCGCCACATCCCGCTCGCCGCGCTGGCCGGCGTGCTGGCGGTGGTGGCCTGGGGCATGGTCGAGCGGCATGCGCTTGCGGCGCTGCTGCGCACGTCGTGGGGCGACGCCGTCGTCGTCGCAGCGACCTTCCTGCTGACGGTGCTGCGCGATCTCACCGAGGGCATCGTCGTCGGCTTCACCATCGGCCTGCTGCTGTTCCTCGACCGCATGTCGCAGGCGATCCAGGTGCAAGGCGGCCGAGGGCTGGTGGCCGACGACCGCGCCGACGACTCCGGCCGAGACCCCTACGATCCCGCCGCGTCGCACGCCACCGATCGCGACACCGTCGTCTATCGCATCTCAGGGGCGTTCTTCTTCGGCTCGGCCGCCGCCGTCGACGCCGTGCTCGACCGCATCGGCGATCATCACCGCACGTTGGTGCTCGATCTCGCGGGCGTACCGTTCGTCGACTCGACGGCGGCGACGACTATCGCCGGCATCGCCGCCAGGGCGCGCCGCCGCGCCGGCCGCGTGGTGCTCACCGGCACGACGCGCGAGATGCGCCGCACGCTCGTCGCCCACGGCGTGCGCCCGCCTCTTGTACGCTTCAAGGCGGCGCCAGAGAAGTCGGGCGGATAGACTCTCCACCCTCCGCCGCTGGCGGTGAAAGGTGGAAGCCGTTACTCCGCGGCCGGCGCGGCGGCCTTTTTCTTGGCCTCGAACTTCTCCTTTTCCTCGGCCTTCAGCTCCTTCTTCGACAGCTTGCCGACCGGGGTCTTGGGCAGTTCGTTGCGCACCTCGAAGGCGACCGGGAACTCGTGCTTGCCGATCTTGCCGGTGAGGTGGGCCTTCAGCTCGTCGAAGCTCAGGCTGGCGCCGGGCTTGAGCTTGACGAACACCTTGGGCGCCTCGCCGCGATACTCGTCGGGGATGCCGATGACGATGCACTCCTCGACCGCGGGATGCTCGTAGGTCGCCTCCTCGATCATGCGCGGATAGACGTTGTAGCCGGAGGAGATGATCAGGTCCTTCGAGCGGTCGACCAGGAAGAGCCAGCCGTCCTCGTCCATGTAGCCCATGTCGCCGGTGCGCAGGCCCTTCCAGTTGCTGGTGGGCGTGCTGAACAGCACCTTGTCGCTCTCGTCCTGCTTCTTCCAGTAGCCCTTCATCACCTGCGGGCCGATGATGCAGACCTCTCCGACATTGTCCTTACCGGCGGGCAGCACCTTGGTGCCGTCCTCGAGCGAACGGATCTCGATGATCGTGCCTGGCATCGGGACACCGCACGAGCCGACGCGGCGCACGCTCTTGTCGACCGGGCAGATCGCGCCGGTCGGCGAGGTCTCGGTCAGGCCGTAGCCTTCGATCAAGGTGGCGCCGGTGAGCTTCTCGAAGCTCTGCTGCACCTCGACCGGCAGCGGCGCGCCGCCCGACATGCAGATCTTCAGCGAGGAGAGGTCGAGTTCCTTCGCCTTGGGATGCTTGTTGATCGCGGTGTAGAGGGTGGGCACGCCGGGCAGGAAGGTCGGCTTCTTCTTGCCCAGATCGTTGACGATCATGTCGACGTCGGGCCGCGGATAGAGGATCAATTGGTTGCCGTTGCGCACCGCGCCCAGCATGATTCCCGAGAGCGCGTAGATGTGGAACAGCGGCAGCACGCAGACGATCTTCTCGGTGCCGGGCTTGGTGTAGGGCACGGTCCAGGCCTGGCCCTGGCTCATCGCCGCCATGATGCAGCCATGCGTCAGCATCGCCGCCTTGGGCAGGCCGGTGGTGCCGCCGGTGTATTGCAGCAGCGCGACCTCGTCCCACAGATTGTCGCCCAGCTTGTGGCTGGTGTACTTGCCGTCGTTGGCCAGCAGGTCCTTGAACGCCATGTGCTTGTCGTCGCGCGGCCACTTCGAGATGTCGGCCTTCTTGGCGATCGGATAGAGCCAGTTCTTCGGCCAGGGCAGGAAGTCGGCGATCGAGCCGACGATCAGCTTCTTCAGTCGCGTCTTGCCCAGCATGCCGGCCATGTTGGGGTAGAGCGCCTTGACGTCGAGCGTGACCAGGAAGTCGGTCTCCGAGTCGCCGATCTTGAACTCGAGCTCGCGCGCGGCATCGAGCGGCGAGTAGTTCACCACCCGGCCACCCGCCTTCAGCACACCGAAGAAGGCGATGATGTAGTGCGGCGTGTTGGGCAGGTAGAGGCCGACGTGAACGCCGGGCTTCACGCCGAGCTTCTGGAAGCCGGCGGCGGCGCGGTCGGAGAGTTCCTTGTACTCCTTGAAGGTCGTGATCTTGTCGAGGAAGTCGGTCAGCGGCCGGTCACCATACTTGCCGCAGGCTTCCTCGAAAGCCTCGTGCAAGGCCTGCTTGGGTATGTCGAGATCCCAGGACACGCCCTGCGGATAGCTCTTTACCCAGGGATAATTGGCCATTCCCGCCTCCCAATGCCGCCCGCGCAGGCGCGGCGTGTTTCGTTGGGCGAACTATGTGAGGGCCGCGTGGTGAGGGTCAAGTGGCCATGGCGCGCGCAAGTCATCAAACGGCGTAGGGTCACTATTCGCTTGCGGGTACCTTGCGCGCCAGCGAGACTCGGATCTTATGAACGGCCGTTCATAGGGTGGATGGGAGGCGTTTGATGGCAATGCTGAGGCGGTGGTTGGTGTGCGCGTCATTGCTGGCCGTGGTGGCCGTGCCGGCGCAGGCTCAGGAGCAATGGAAAGTCGCGTCGGCCGCGCAGCCTGGCACGGCGCTGATCGGCTTCGTCGACACCTTCGCCGCCAATGCCACCAAGGCGTCGGGCGGCCGGTTCGTCGTCGAGCGCCAGTTCGTCGCCAGCGAGCAGGAGATCGCGACCCAGCTGGTGCGCGGCCGCCTGCAGATGGGCAGCGTTTCGGCGGCCGGCATGTCCGTCCTCATTCCCGAGGGCGCCGTGCTCAACACGCCGTTCCTGTGGGCCAGCAAGGCCGAGCGCGACTTCGTGCTCGACACAGTCGCGATGCCGGTGATGCGCCGCATTTACGAGGAGAAGGGCCTGGTGATCCTGGGTCAGTCCGAGGTCGGCTACAACGGCGTCGTTTGCAAGGGCGCCTGCCCGACGCCCGCCAGCGTCAAGGGCTTGAAGGTGCGCGTGGCGCCGACGCCGGCGTCCAAGATGTTCTGGCAGCAGCTGGGCGCCAACGGCGTGCAGTTGCCGCTGTCGGAGCTGTTCCCGGCGCTCGAGCAGAACCTCGTGGTCGCCTGCGACCTGCCGTTCTCATACTACATCACGACGCCGGCGGCGACGAGCGCGCCGCACTTCGTCGACACCCAGCACCTCCACCACCCGGCGTTCGCCCTCGTCAACAAGGGGCTGTGGGACAAGCTGCCGAAGGACGTGCAGGAAGGTCTGATGAAGGCGCCGGTGCCGGTCGCCGATACGCGCAAGGCGGTCGACGCCGAGCAGGAGGGGCGCATCGCCGACTTCCGCAAGAAGGGTGGCACCTTCGTCGAGCTGACCGACGCGCAGCGCGCGGAGTGGCGCAAGCTGGTGGAGCCGGCGCAGCTCGAGCTGGTGAAGTCGATCGGTGGGCGCGCTATGGAGCTGTTCGAGGCGATCCAGAAGGGCAAGCAGGAGTTCGCGGCCAAGAACAAGAAAAACTGAGCCGGTGAGCATGTGTGGCGGGGCGCTGGTGAGCGTCCCGCGTCTGGCGGTGCGCGGCGTTGGGGCGCGCCACAGGGGAGGGGAGTAGTGCAGTCGTTTGTTCATCGCGGCCTGACCTGGTTGTTCCGGGTCGAGGTCGTCATCGCCTGCACGGCCTTCGTGCTGGTCGCGGTCGCGCTCTTCGCCGATGTCATGGGGCGGGAGCTGTTCGGCAACGGAATCTTCGGCGCCCAGCGCTTCGCGGTCTACTGCACCGCGATCGCCGGCCTGCTTGGCTTCACCATCGTCGTGCATAGCGGCGGGCATCTGCGTGTCGGCGCCGTCGATCGCATGTTTCCGGAGTCATGGCACCCGATCATGACGCGCATCGGCGACCTGATCTCGGCCTTGATCTGCCTCGGGCTCGGTCTCTATGCGATCGAGTTCGTGCAGAACTCCTATAAGCTGGGCGAGAAGGGTATGGCGATTCAGATCAAGCTCTGGCCGATCCAGACCGTGATCCCCTATCTCTTCCTCGCATCGGCGCTGCGTTACCTCGCCTTCGCGGTCTTCCCCGCGATCCGCCCCGAAGAGAAGGAAGGCGAGTGATGAGCAGCGCCGTCGCCGCCACCCGCTCGATCGGCGTCTGGATCGCCGCGGGTCTTCTCGTCTTCATAGCGATCCTCGGCTTTACTGGGGGGCTCTCGCATCAGGTCGCGATCTTCTTCTGTCTGGTGCTGGCGATGCTCTTCCTGCGCCAGCCGGTGGTGCTGCTGCTCGCCGTCGCGACGGCGTTCACGCACGCCTATTTCGCCAAGAACAGCAAGGTCGAGTTCCTGATCCAGGACGTCTGGTTCACGGTCGACCGCGAGGTCCTGCTGTCGATCCCGATGTTCATGCTGGCGGGCGCGCTGATGACCCGCGGCTCGATCGCCCAGCGGCTGATCGACGTCATGCTGGCACTGACGCGGCCGATCCCCGGCGGCATGGGCATCGCCGCCGTGCTCGCCTGCGCGGTGTTCGCGGCTATCTCGGGATCGTCGATCGTCACCATGCTGGCGATCGGCTCGATCATGTATCCGGCGCTGCTGCGCGCCGGCTACGACCGCGCCTTCTCGATCGGCCTGATCTGCTCGGCCGGCACCTTGGGCATCATGATCCCGCCGTCGATCCCCATGATCTTGTTCGCGATCATGACCGACGTCTCGATCACCCACCTGTTCGCCGGCGGCATCGGGCCGGGCCTGTTCCTCGCCCTCTTGTTCGCGCTCTACTCCTATGGCGCCAACCGCAATCGCGAGACGCAGCGCTGGAGCCTCACGGAGATCGGCAACGCGCTCAAGCGCGGCGTGCTGGCGATGTTCCTGCCGGTCCTGCTGCTGGGCGGCATCTACACCGGCTACTTCACACCGACGGAGTCGGCGGCGTTGTCGCTGGTCTACGCCCTGCTGGTCGAGATCCTCGTGCACCGCGAGCTGAAGCCGCGCGACTACGGCACGGTCGTCTACGACACCGTGAAACTGCTGGGCACCTTACTGCCGCTGCTGGCGATCGCCGCCAGCCTCAACACGATCCTCGACTACGAGGGCATCGCCAAGGGTTGGGTGGAGTACGTCAAGGGCGCCGTCGCCAGCCCGACCTTGCTGATGTTCGGCATCAACGTGCTGCTGCTCATCGTCGGCTGCCTGATGGACGCGGGCTCGGCGATCCTGATCTTCTCGCCGCTGCTGCTGCCGCTGGCGCAGGCCGCCGGCTACGATCCCGTGCATTTCGGCATCATCATGACCGCCAACCTGGAGATCGGCTATCTCACGCCGCCGGTCGGGCTCAACCTGATCGTGGCGATGGCCGCCTTCCGCGAGAACTTCCTGTTCATCTGCAAGGCGGTGATTCCCTTCCTGGTGATCATGCTGGGCTGGCTGGTGCTGGTCTGCGCCTGGCCGCCGCTGACGATGTACTTCGTCGGCAAGTGAGCCGAGGCCCGCGCGGGCTGAATGAAAAGCGGCGCGCCCCTGGGGGCGCGCCGCTCGCGTTCGGGGATCGGCGGGCGCGTCAGCGCTTCATCGCCGCGAACTCCTTCTTGCCCTTCTGCACGGCGTCGTAGAGCTCCTGCGCGCGGCCGCCCATGCTCTTGACGAGGTCGGGCAGGCCCGGCTCGACCAGCTTGCGCCATTCCGCGCGCTGCGCGTCGGTGAGCTCGTGCACGAAGCCGCCCTTCTTGCGGAACTCGTCGATCTTCACCTTCTCGTCGTCGTCGACCATCTTGCGGAACTTGCTCGGCGGCGGCAGCGCCTTCTCGATCTTGTCGCGGGTCGCCGCCGGCAGCTTGTCCCACATGCCCTTGTTGACGACGATGATGGCGGGATGGTGCAGATGTCGCGTGTGCACGTAGTGCGGCGCCGAAGTCGCCGCCGGCGTGGTGATGTAGAACAGGAACGGCAGGTCGGCGCCTGACACCAGGTTCTGCTCCAGGCCTGGCCACGCCTCGGTCAGCGGCATCTGCACGCCGTTGGCGCCCAGCTGCTGCCAGAACATCTTCGACGCCGGTGTCGGCGCCACGCGCACCTTCATGCCCTTGACGCTGGCTGGCGTCAGGCAGGCGGTCTTGCAGATGACGTCGTTCCAGCCGACATCGGCCATCAGCAGCAGGTGCACGCCCTTCTCGGCGTAGATGCTGCGCATGACAGGCAGCGCGTACTTGTCGGTGACGTAGATGCGCTCGGCGTCCGACGACCACAGATAGGGCAGGCTGACGACGATGCCGTCGGGCACCGAGATGGCCGCGCCGCTGGGCGAACTGCCGCCCATCTGCAGGCGGCCGCGGATCAGCTGCTGGAACATCTCCTGCTCGTTGCCGACGAACTGACGCTCGACCTTGATATGGCCGTCCGCGTTGGCGTTCACGACGCCGATGATCTCCTCGAGAATGTTGAGCAGCACCGAGCCGGGCTGGGCGGCCGAGGCGAGTTTCCAGGGTTCCTGAGCGGCGGCTGGCAATGCCAGACCGGCCGACACCGCGCCGATCACGGCGGCACGGCGAAGCAGACGACGCATGGTGGTTTCCTCCTGATGGGTCGGCGCATGATGATGGCCGCCTGATGGGAGTATTTGGGTGAGGCAGAGGCGGCGTCAAATGGGAGGTTAGACACGTTATCTGACATAATTTCTCAATGAATCTTGATAATATAATGATTCAATGAGATAATATTCCAAACGTGAATCCCCTCTACCGCCGCCTCACCGCGGCCAACCAATTCCGCAGGCGCCACCCATGGCCCTCTCTTTGCGATTTCTGCTGGCGGCGCTCCTGCTGTCGCTAGTGTCGGCGTGCGGCATGTCCGGCGACGAAGCCGCCCCCAGCGACAAGGTCGCCGCGAGCGCCTGGCGCGAGTGGAAGCGCTACGGCGGCAACATCATCGACTATGGCGGCCGCAACAGCCGCAACGGCGGCGGGCACGAAAGCCGCGACCCGCTGGCCTCGCGCATCGGCACCTATTGGCGCGCCGCGGGCCACCCGGATTGGGACGGTCGCAGCGACAAGCCCTGGTCGGGCGCCTTCGTGACCTGGGTGGCGAAGGACGCCGGCATCAACGGCCAGGATTTCCGTCCCGCCGGCCGCCACGCCGAGTACATGAAGGCGATGCTCGACCAGCAACTCGCCGGACGACCGGGCCGCTACGTGGTGAAGGACTGGCGCGACGTCTCGCCCAAGAGCGGCGATCTGGTCTGCGCCGGCGCGCGAGCGGCCGGCCATCGCGACGCCCGCGCGCTGCGCACCGCGGCCGACCGCGAGGTCACGCATTGCGACGTGGTGATCGACAACCGCAACGGCCGCCTGCGCGTCGTCGGCGGCAACGTCAGCGACAGCGTGTCGATGAGCTACTTCCCCACCGACTCCAGCGGCCGCGTGCTGCCGGTACGCGGCCGCCCCTGGTTCGCCGTCGTCGACAAGCGCGATTGAGCCCGGCTGCGCCCCCGCGCGAGGTCTTCGTACGCTCCGGCGACAAGCCCTTCGCGCGCATCGCGGATGCCATCGGCCCGGCCGAGCTCGCGGCGATCTCCGACAGCTAAAAGCGCGTGGCGCGGTACGAGAAGACGACGCCGGGCGCGCCCTGACTTCCTTCTCCCCGCCGGCGCAGGGAGAAGGACCTATCCCTCGATCAGCTTCAGCATCGCGCGGCTCAGCATGCGCGGCGTGGCCTCGTCATGGATCGAGAACGGGCCGGGGTTGATCAGGATCATGTTGTTCACCGTGCCCGACAGGATCTGGAAGGCGAAGCGGATGGCGTCCTCGTCGCCGACGACCGGCGGCCGGCCGAGCAGCGAGAGCGCGATCGGCAGCGCCAGCGCGACGCGCTCCTGGCCCAGCTCGCGCAGCGGCGTCCACGCCGCCGGATCGCGCCCCGCCTGGCGTAGCGAGGCGCGCACCAGCCCCTCGTAGCGCCGATTCCACGCCACCGACGTGCCGACGATCCACTCGATGAAGCCGGCCAGGCCGCGCGGCCAGGCGATGTCGGCGCGATAGTCGCGACGCATGGCGCGGCGCGCCTCCTCGACGACGCCCGACTGCAGGGCGCGGATGTAGGCTTCCTTGCCGTCGAAGCGGGCGTAGAATGAACCGACCGTGATGTTCGTGGCGGCGCACAGATCGGCGATCGATAGGCGGTCGAAATCGCGATCCTTCAAGAGCGCCAGGCCGGCGCGCATCAGTTCGGCGACCAGGTCGCGGCTGCGCTTCTGCTTGGCCGGGCGCATGCCGGGGATATCGAGCTGGGCGACGAGGGTGGCGTCCATTGACTCGATATTAAACTAGAATTATGGTTCTTGTTAAGCGCCAAAGTGGAGGGACGCCATGCTGCGCAATAGCCGGTTCGACATCCGCCCGACCAACGGCGCGCTGGGCGCGGAGATCCATGGTGTCGACCTGTCCCAGCCGCTCGACGACAGCGGCGTCGGCGAGATCCGCCAGGCGCTCAGCGATCACGGCGTGGTTTTCTTCCGGGAGCAAAACATCACGCCCGAGCAGCACATCGCCTTCGCAGAGCGCTTCGGGCCGATCAACGTCAACCGCTTCTTCCGCCACGTCGAGGGCCATCCGCGGATCGCCGAGGTGCGCAAGGAGCCGGAGCAGAAGGCCAATATCGGCGGCGGCTGGCATACCGACCACAGCTACGACCAGATCCCGGCGCTGGGCTCGATCCTGCTGGCGCGCGAGGTGCCTCCGCGCGGCGGCGACACCATGTTCGCCTGCATGGCGCAAGCCTACGACGCGCTGTCCGACGGCCTGAAGGCGACGCTCGAGGGCATGCGCGCCGTCCACTCCAGCCGCCATGTTTTCGGCGCCACCGCCAACTACCTGCAGACCGATATCAAGGGCCGGCTGGGCAACACCGAGCTCGCGACGCAGGACGCGATCCATCCGGTCGTGGTGCGTCATCCCGAGTCGGGCCGCAAGGTGCTCTACGTGAATTCGTCCTTCACCGTGCGCTTCGACGGCTGGACGGCGCAGGAGAGCGCGCCGTTGCTGAAATTCCTCTACGAGCACGCGGCACGGCCGGAATTCACCACGCGCTTCGTCTGGCGCGAGGGCTCGATCGCTTTCTGGGACAACCGCGCGACCTGGCATTACGCGCTCAACGACTACCAGGGCGAACGCCGCCTGATGCACCGCATCACCATCGAGGGCGTGCCGCTTTCGGCGTAAAGCGAACGCAGCGTCATCTTTCCGCTGGCCTTCGCGGACGAGTCGGGCGACAGTCCGGTCAACCAAGGAAGCGGCCACCGCACGCAACGGCGGCGCATGGGGAGGAGACAGTCCGGCACGACGTGCGGACATCGATCCCCAGGCATGCCTGTTGCGCGCCCAAACAGCCGTATCCGGGTCTTACAGGCGTCGCCGAGGGGCGGCGCCATAAGTGAGGGAGGCAAGACGGAATGCGCGACCTGATGAAATTGCCTGCGGCGATCGCTGTGGCGGCGAGCGTTGTGGTGTCTGGCGCTGCGATGGCGCAACAGAAGCCGGCGGAGTTCCGCTACACGACCGGCGCCCCGCCGAACACGCCGTGGACGATGCAGCTCGACCGCTTCGTCAAGGATCTCGACGAAGAGACCAAGTCGGCGATGAAGATCATCCCCTTTATCAATGCCCAGCTCGGCAACGAGCAGGACACGATGCAGCAGACGGCGCGTGGCCGCATCGATCTCGGCGGCTTCTCGGTCGCCGCGGCGGCGGCGCTCGTGCCCGAGCTGTCGCTGACCAGCCTGCCGTTCTATTTCAGCAGCACCCGGCAGCAGGACTGCGTCTACGACAACCACCTGGTGAACTACAGCAAGAACGCGCTGGCGCAGAAGGGCGTGGTGTTCCTCGGCTGGACCCATGTTGGCTCGGGCAGCATCGTCGGCAAGAAGGCCTACAAGTCGCCGGCCGACGTGAAGGGCTTGAAGGCGCGCTCGGCGCCGACAAAGACGGCGGCGGCGTTCTGGGTGGCGCTCGGCGCCAACCCCAATCCGCTGGGCATCACCGAGTGGTCCTCGGCGCACCAGACCGGCCTGGTCGACGTGTCCGACGCGCCGGTGACGTACTATGTCCCGTCCGGCCTGGGCAAGATCGCGCCGGTCTACACGCGCACCAACCACGTCGACTCCGGCGGCATTATCGTGATGGCCAAGGCCGTCTACGACAAGTTGACCTCCGACCAACGCAACGCGTTGCACCGCACTGTCGATAAGCGTCCGGCCTCGCAGCTGCGCGCCGAGATCCGCGGCTTCGAGGAGAAGATCCTCGAGATGCACGTCAAGAACGGCGGCACGATCGTCAACCTGACGGCGGCCGAACGCGCGGTGTGGCAGAAGGCGCTGGAATCGGCTTGGCCGGAGATCGTCAAGACCGTCGGCGGTAACGCCCAAGCCTTCTACAAGCTGATGGAAGACGCCAAGAAGGCCTGCGGCGCCTGAGCCGCGCCAGTGGACCCTGTCTCCCTGCGCATGCGGGGAGGCAGGGCGGCACACGCCGGCATTTCATACCTCACGGATCACCATGAGCCTTTCTCCATCGGGCGGCGTCGATGCGTCGCGGCCGGACGCGCCAGCCCCCGTGCGCCGCGTCATCGATACCTGGCACAAGGTCGAATGCTGGGTCGCGGTGGCGTGCTTCGCCTTCATCGCGTTGATCATGATCGTCGACGTCTTCGGCCGCGAGGTGCTGGGGCCGGTGCTGGCGCGAATCGGCATGGATGTCGGCCCGACCGGCATCTTCGCCGCGCAGCGCTTCGCCATGATCGCGCTGATCATCGGCAGTTTCATCGGTGTCGGCATCGCCACCGCGACCGCCAGTCACCTGGTGCCGCGGGTGGCTTTCGGCTGGGTGCCCAAGGCGTGGGGCCCGACCATGGATCGTGTCGCCGACATGCTGACCGGCCTGTTCCTGCTGGGCTTCGTCTGGTTCGGCGTCGTCTTCGTGCGCTCGACCGCGGCGACTGAGCTGCGCATGCCGGTGCTCGACTGGCTGGTGTGGCCGATCCAGCTGGCGATCCCGCTCGGCTTCCTGTCGGCGGCGCTGCGCTACTTCGTCTTCGCCATCTGGCCCGGTGTACGGCCGAAGCCGCCGGAGTTCCAGGAATGAGCGGCTTTCTCCTCGCGGCCATCATCGTCCTGCTGCTGGTCCTGCGCCAGCCGCTGATCGTGATCCTGCTCGCCGTCGCCGCCTACGTGCACATGGTCTGGGGCCGCGGCCAGCTCGACTACATCGTCGAGGACATGTGGGTCGGCATCGACAAGGAGCTGATCCTGTCGATCCCGCTGTTCATCCTGTGCGGCAACGTCATGACGCGCGGCTCGATCGCGCAGCGCCTGGTGACCATGCTGCAGACCCTGACCCGGCCGATACCCGGCGGCATGGCGGTGGCCTGCGTGCTGTCATGCTCGGTGTTCGCCGCCATCTCGGGCTCCTCGATCGTCACCATGCTGGCGGTCGGCTCGGTGATGTATCCGGCGATGCGCCAGGCCGGCTACGACAACAAGTTCACCCTGGGCGCGATCATGTCCGGCGGCACGCTGGGCATCATCATTCCGCCGTCGATCCCGATGATCATCTACGGGCTGGTGACCGAGACCTCGATCACCGACCTGTTCGCCTCCGGCTTCGGTCCCGGCCTGCTGCTGACCCTCGCGTTGTCGACCTACGCCGTGTGGCACAACCGGCACATCCCGAGGCAGCGTTTCTCGGTCGCCGAGTTCGTCACGGCGTGCCAGCGCGGCATCTGGGCCTTCCTGATGCCGGTGATCCTGCTGGGCGGCATCTACTCGGGCTGGTTCACCGCCACCGAGGCCGCGGCGGTGGCCTTGGCCTACGCCATGGTGGTCGAGGTCTTCATCCACAAGGAGCTGAGGCTGCGCGACTTCTACCAGGTCGTGCTCGACGCCTCGAAGCTCGGCGGCTCGCTGTTTCCCGTGCTCGCCGTGGCGCTCAGCCTCAACATCATCCTGATCGAGCACCAGGTGCCGCAGGCGATGGTCGGCCTGGTTCAGGGGTACATATCGAGTCCGTGGGTCTTCATGCTGGTCATCAACATCCTGCTGCTGATCGTCGGCTGCCTGATGACCACGGGCGAGGCGATCCTGGTGCTGGCGCCATTGCTGGCGCCGCTCGCCGCCGCCTATGGCTACGACAAGGTCGTCTTCGGGATCATCATGATCCTCAACCTGGAGATCGGCTATCTCACGCCGCCGGTGGGTCTGAACCTCATCGTCGCCATGAGCGCCTTCAAGCAGAATTTCGGTCTGCTCTGCCGCGCCGCGCTGCCGTTCATCCTGATCATGCTGGCGTGCCTGATGCTCGTGATCTGGCAGCCGTGGATCGCGATGTATCTGGTGACCGGGAAGTTCTGATCCCCCCTTCTCCCCGCGAAGCGGGGAGAAGGAATCAGGCCCGCGGGTTGTCCTCGTCGAAGAACACCAGCGTGCGGATCTCGATGCTCTGGCGCGGGCGGGCATCGGCCGGACTGGTCGGATCGTCGAAGGCGCTGTGCGCCGTCCAGCGCGCGCGCCCGTCGGTCGCCGAGTCGTAGCACTTGAAGACCATCGCCTCGTCGGCCGTCATCGCAGGGTAGTAGAACCAGCGATGCACCGGGTTGTGGCGCACGCCATAGGTCTCGCCCAGGCGGTCGCGATAGATCAGGTCGGAGGCAATGAAGTCCTCGAAGGCCACCGAGCGCGCGTCGACGATGCCCAGCGGCGCCTCCTCGATCGTGCCGGCGATCGAGCGCCAGACATTGACGATGGCGTAGCGCTTCTTCAGCCGCCGCTCGGCCTCGCCGGGCGGCAGCAAATCCCACACGCGCTGCGGCGCGGAGCGCAGGGTGTAGTCGTTGTGCGCGCGCTTCACCGGCTCGCGCACGCCCCGCTCGTCGCGCTTGATGTTGCGGCCGTCGCGGATCGTGTGGTCGAACACCACCACCTTCGACGCGCCGGTAAGCTTCTTCACCAGCGCCTCGACCTCGCCGTAGTAGGTGTCCACGAGCTGCCGCTCGTCATAGAAGTCGCGCACGGCGCTGGGCGCATCGACGAGGGTGAAGCCGGCGGTCTCGAGCGCGGGCGCCTCGGCCAGCTGGCGCGCGTCGCGCACGGCCATGGCTTGCGGCGCGTAGGCTGTGTTGCGCCACGGCTTTCCCGGCGGCGGCTCGTAGGTGTAGCTGAACGGCTTATCGGCGGTCGGCACGATGTAGTTGATCGGCGCGGTCACCTCTGTCGAAGCGGTGGTGACGGTCAGGGCGTCCATGGCGCGGCTCCCGGCTGAATGGCGTGCGCCGAATGTGGGCGCGCGCCCGGCCGGGGTCAAAAGAGCATTGTCCTCGGGTCGATTAGGAAAACTGATTCGTCAGCCGGTGACGAAATCCGTGCTGGTGGGATTGCTGCCGCAGACCAGCACCGCGACTCTCTCGCCAGAGGCCGGAACATATCGGCCGGAGGTCAGCGCCGCCATGGCCGCGGCGCCGCCGGGTTCGGCGACCAGTCGCAGCCTGTCCCATAACATTTTCTGTGCCGTGACGATGGCCGCGTCGGTCACCAGGACCGACTGCGCGACGTGCTTCTGCGCGATCGGGAACATCAGCCCGCCGATCTGTTTGGGCGCCAGCGAATCGGCGGCCACGCCACCGGCCGGCGCGTCGACGGGCATGCCGGCCTTCAGCGCCATGTTCAAGGTCGGCGCCGCCTCGGGCTCGACGGCCACCACCTTGACCTTGCCGGCGAACCACGCGGCGATGCCGCCGATCAGCCCGCCACCGCCGACCGCGACCAGCAAGGTGTCGAGGCCCGGTACCTGCTCCTCGATCTCCAGCCCGACACTGCCCTGGCCGATCAAGGTCTCGGGCTGATCGTAGGCGTGGATCGCCATGGCGCCGCTTTGCGCGCGCCACTCCTCCGAGGCCGCGAGCGAATCGGCATAACGCTCGCCGCCGACCACGAGGTCGGCGCCATAGCCGCGGATGCGCGCGATCTTCATCGGCGCGGCGATGACCGGCACGTAGATCTTGGCGGGGATCTTCAGCGTCATCGCCGCATAGGCGACGGCGGCGCCGTGATTACCGCCCGAGGCGGCGACCACGCCGGCCTTCGGCACGTCGCGCGTCAGCAGATTGGTGAAGGCGCCGCGCGGCTTGAACGAGCCGCTGTGCTGCAGCAGCTCGAGCTTCAGATGCACATCGGGAAGCGAGAGCCCGAAATCGGCGCCGGCGACGGACATCACCGGCGTGCGCCGGATGTAAGGCGCGATCCTGGGATAGTTGGCGGCGATGGCGGCGCGGTCGATTGTGCGTGTCATGTCCCTGTCATCCCGAGCGCAGCGGGGGATCTAGGTCTGCCCTGGATGACAGACGTGTCTTTACCCGGCCTTGCGACAGGTCGAGGTTCTCTTCAGCTCCGGCCCGGTATGGCCGCGCAGGAAGGCGAGAATCTTGTCGGGCGCGCCGCGCGGCTTGGGCGGGCCCAGGCGGTCGAAGCTGAGCTCGACGCCATGCGTCTTCGCCAGCGCCTCCAGCAGCGGGCGATTGTCGGGTATCAGCATGGCGTAGGCGCCGTCGGCCTCGCGGCGCAGGAACACGTGGCTGATGAGGCCGCCGGACTCGTCTGCCTCGACGATGATCAGATCGCCCGATTTCTCCATGCGCAGCGCGTAGCCGCTCTTGTCGACGATGGCGCGATAGACGTGGTCGCCGGGCGTTGCCTGATTCGGACCCGACAGCACGACGCGACCGCCGTCCTTGTCGTTGGCGTTCTGGCAGCGCCAGGTGCCCGCGGCGAGACCGACATCCTGGCCGCGTTGCAGCACGCGCTGCCCGGTGTCGTAGCAGCCCGTCAGCAGGATAAGCGCGGCGAGGAGGGGGAGGGCGATGCGCATGCGCGGACTATGATAGGCTCGGGCATGGCCGACAAGCCGTCCGATCGCCTCGCCCTGGGCCAGACGGAGATCCCGCCGGTGCTGCGGGCGCAGGCCGACGTGCTGCCGCGATTCACCGGAGAGCAGCTCGAGAGTCAGCTTCAGACCTTCGATATGTTCCTCGCCGTCCTGTCGCCGACGGTGCGGCCGGAGGTTTCGGACATGTTGCGCCGGGCTGCAGAGCTGACGGCTGATGTGGTGAGCGCCAAGCGCATCATGAAGGCAGCGCTGGACGTCAGCATCGGTCTGCGCGCCGCGGAGCCCTACGATCACGAGGCGGCGATGCGGGCGTACCAGGAACAGCATCGCAAGAACTTCCCGAACCTGCCGGGGCCGGGCGGCGACGATCAGGTGTTTCTCGCCAAGATCGACGAGGCACTGGCCCAGATCGAGCCGATGGCCGCGGCGGGATTGGGCGTCGCTGAAAGCATCCTGCGCCAGTTGCGCTGGTGCCGCGCCTTTGCGCTCGGCGAGCCGCGCGAGGAACGGCCCGGCCCGTTCTCGATGGGCATGATCGCCACGCGCAATTTCGACATGTGGGGCAGCGAGCCCGAGCTCGCCAGCCTGATCAACGAGGTCGAGCGGCTGGCGAACATCCGGCTGTCGGCCGAGGACGATCCGTGAGCCCCAAGACCAGAGTTACCTCCAGCCAGATGTCGAGGTGCGCGTGCCCCTTGGCATTCGGTCAAAGTGATGCGTGATCGCTTGGCCCGCCTGCGGGTGGGCGGAGCCGGGACTTCACGGTGCAACGAGCCGCACGATCGCGGTCTTCAGGTCGACTGTGCCACGCCGCTGTTCGCTCTGCGCGTCGCGCTCGACCCGGCCGTCGGCGATACCCGCGTACATTCCAAGCAGTGCGTCCGCCACCTCGACAGGAATGCCCTGCTCGGCGAGCAGCGCGGCGCGCGCCGGCGGAGGCACGAAGGCCGGTGTCACCGGGCGTTTCAAGATGTCGGCGAAGGCCGCCGCGACATCGGCGGCGCTCCAATCATATGGCCCGCTCAGTTCGACCACCCGACGCCCGGTACCTGTCTCGCGCAGCAGCGCCGCCGCGGTGCGGCCGACGTCGATCGTACTGACCATCGGGGTCGCATGCCCCGGCTCGATGAAAGTCGGCAGTACGCCCTGTGCGACGACGGCGCCGGCGACTTCTCCCCAGGACTCCACGAAGTAGCCTGGGCGTAGGAAAATGACAGCCGGTGCCGCGCCGTCGAGTAACGCCTCGATGCGGTTCAGCGTGGCGATGACGCCGGTGCCGGTGGTGTGCTGCGCGCCGATCGACGACAGAACCACCGCTCGCGATAGGCCGGCGCGCCGCGCCGCCGCGGCCAGCGCGGTGCCAACCTGTTGTGCACGAGCGTAGGGATCGCCCGACACCGGAGGCGGGTTGAGCAGGAAAGCGCCCGTCGCGCCCGCGAAGGCCATGGCCAGGGCTTCGGCGTCATCGACGCTCGCGATGGCCACCTCGGCGCCGCGCGCCCGCCATGGCGCAGCCTGCTCGGGTCGGCGCAGCACGACGCGCACGGCCGCCCCGTCTTCGATCAGGGCTCGCGCCGTCTCGCCGCCAGCCCGCCCGTTCGCTCCCAGCACCACATACACGATCCGATCCTCCGTCGTTAGCCCGCTCAACGCGGGTACGAATAGACGCCGGACCTATCATGCGTCTAATGCATGGTTTATATAGTCAGCATGACAGAAGTGGATTTACGGGGAATCGACCTCAACCTGCTCGTGGCGCTTGACGCGCTGATCGAGGAGCGCAACGTCACGCGCGCCGGCGGCCGGCTGCGCATGAGCCAGCCGGCGGCGAGCCGTGCGCTTGGGCGGCTGCGCGCGCTGTTCTCGGACGCGCTGCTGGTCGACAGTCAGGGCGGTTACGTGCTGAGCGCGCGCGCCGAGGCAATTCGGCCGGCACTGCGGCGCGCGCTGGCTGGCATCGGCGAGATGCTGCAGGCACCGGCGTTCGATCCATCGACGGCGCGGGGCCGCGTGCGCCTGCTGATGCCGGATCTTATGGCCGCGACGCTCGCGCCGCACCTGCTGCTGCGGTTCGCGGCGGAGGCGCCCGGGCTCGACTTCGATATCGCCGCGCCGGGTGCCGACCCGATCGAAGCGCTGGAAAGCGATGATGCCGACGCCGTCGTCGGCGTGATCGACGAAGCGCCGGCAGGTATCCGTCGCCGCCGGCTATACCTGGACAGGCTGGTGACGCTGATGCGTGCGGATCATCGCGCGGCCGTCGGCCGGCTCACGCTCGCGCGTTTCCTGGCGCTGGAGCATATGACGGTGAGCGTCACCGGTGTCGGGCCGTCGTCGCTCGACGAGCTGCTGGCACGCCTCGGCCATGCGCGGCGCGTGAAGCTGCGCGTGCCCAATTTCTTCGCCGCGGTGGAGATCGCCGCCCGCTCCGACCTGGTGATGACGTTGCCCTCGAGCCTTGCGCAAACCGAGTCGGCGAGGGGCCGTCTGGCGGTGCTGCGACCGCCGCTCGAGCTCGGCCGCTTCGCCATGAGTCTCGTCTGGCATGCCCGCCACCAGGATGCGCCGCGTCACGTCTGGCTGCGACGCGCCATCGTGGCGGCGGCGACGGCGTCGGATCCCTCGCCGCGTACGTGATGACGCGCCCGCGGTTCATGCTGGCGGAGAGCGGGGGGTCAGCCTACGACCGGACCGTCTCGCGAGGCCGGCGGATTGGCTTTGCGCCAGAAATAGTACGCCATGATCCAGTCGACGATGCCGATAACCGGAAACAGCACCAGCACGAGATCGACGCCAGGCACGATATCCATCGTGAAGGCGCCGAGGGCGACGAAAACCACTGGCGCGACGATACCGATCAGCACGCCGCCGATCGCCAAGGCGAACGCCACCAGGCGCAGTCCGCTCGGGCCGGTTCGGCGTGGTGCCGCCATCAGGCGGCCTTGCGGATCATGTCGCTCACGCGTTCGGCGATCATGATGGTGGGCGCGTTGGTGTTGCCGCCGATCAATGTCGGCATCACCGAGGCGTCGACCACGCGCAGTCCCTTCACGCCGCGCACGCGCAGCTCGTTGTCGACCACCGCCGACGCATCGCTGTCGGGGCCCATCTTGCAGGTGCCCACGGGGTGGTAGATCGTCTCGCAGCGCGCGCGGATCCATTGGGCGATCTCGGCGTCGCTCTTGCGCGCCGCGCCAGGTTCCATCTCCTCGCCGCGATAGAAATCCATCGCCTTCTGCGCGAAGATCTCGCGCGCCATCTTCGTGCCCTCGACCAGCACGTCGAGATCGCGCCGCTCGGCGAGGTAGTTGGCGTCGATCGCCGGATGGTCGAGCGGGTCGGGGCTCTTCAGCCTGATGGTGCCGCGGCTCTCGGGGCGCAGCAGGCACATGTGCAGGGTCAAGCCGTTGGTCTTCATCTTGGTCTTGCCGTGATCGATCACGAAAGCCGGAATGAAGTGCAGCTGCACGTCCGGCGCCGCCAGCCCGTCGGCGCTGCGCAGGAAGCCGCCGGTCTCGGCGATGCACGAGGTGCCCGGGCCGGTCTTGGCGAAGAGGTACTTGGCCAAGGTCACCAGCTCGTTCGCCGTGTCGTACGTGTCGCGCGTCTTGCAGTGATAGAGCGTCGCCGCGTCGACGTGGTCCTGCAGATTGCCGCCGACGCCCGGCACGTCGGCCACGACGTCGATGTGATGGGCGCGCAGGTGGTCGGCCGGGCCGATGCCCGACAGCATCAAGGTCTGCGGCGAGTTGATCGCGCCGCCGCTGAGGATGACCTCGCGGCTGGCGTGGACCGTCTCGTCCTTGCCGTCGCGGCGATAGGCGACGCCCACGGCCTTGCCGTTCTCGATCAGCACCTTCTGCGTCATCGCCTCGGTCAGCACGGTGACGTTGCCGCGCGCCATCGCCGGGCGCAGATAGCCGACGGCAGTGCTGAAGCGCTTGCCGCCTTTCTGCGTCACCTGGTAGTAGCCGACGCCGTCCTGCTCGGCGCCATTGAAGTCCGTCACGCGCTTGTGGCCGGCCTGCTCGCAGGCCGCGAGGAAGGCGTCGTTGATCTTCGCCGGGCTGCGCTGGTCGGCGACGTTGAGCGGCCCGCCACTGCCGTGGAACTCGCTGGCGCCGCGCTCGTTGTTCTGCGCGCGCTTGAAATAGGGCAGCACGTCGCTGTAGCTCCAGCCCGCGTTGCCGAGCTGGCGCCAGTGATCGTAGTCCCAGGCGTGGCCGCGGACGTAGAGCATGGCGTTGATCGACGACGATCCACCCAGGGTCTTGCCGCGCGGCCAGTACATCTTCCTGTTGTCGCAGTGGACCTGCGGCGTGGTCTCGTAGCCCCAGTTGAACAGGCCCTTGCCGGCGAGATTCACCACGCCCGCCGGCATGTGGATGAACATGTGGTTGTCGGGCTTGCCGGCCTCGAGCACGAGGATCTTCACCTGCGGATCCTCGCCCAGCCGATAGGCCAAGGTGCTGCCGGCCGAGCCGGCGCCGACGATGATGTAGTCGTACTCGTTGGTCGCCATCGCCCGCTCTCCCATTCTCTCGTTGCCGCGATGGTGGAACGTCCCGTGGCGCGCGGTCAACCGCCGACGACGAGGATGCCGCGCGGCGCCAGGCTCAGCGCGACCGCATGGCCGGCGGCCAGCGGCCGGTCGACCCGGGGGCAGATCGCGAACAGCGCGCCGGCCGCGGTCTCGACCGTGTACTCCATATGCGTGCCGACATAGGTGGCCTTGACGACGCGGCCGGGCAGCGAGCCGGCGGGTCCGGGCGCGGGATCGATCGTGACCGTCTCCGGCCGTACGGCGATGTCGGTCTCGCCGTCCGCGGCGATCGTGCCGGTCACGACGATCTCGCTGTCGCCCAGCGTCACGGCGACGCGCGTCTCGTCGAGGCGGCGGGCGGCGCCGCGCAGGCGGTTGGACTCGCCCATGAAGTTGGCGACGAAGGCGGTCGCCGGCCGCTCGTACAGATCGCGCGGCGCGCCATCCTGCTCGATGCGGCCGCGGTTCATCACGATGATGCGGTCCGACACCGCCAGCGCTTCCTGCTGGTCGTGCGTGACGTAGACGACGGTGAGGCCCAGGCGTTGCTGCAGCTCGCGGATCTCCTCGCGCATCTGCCGGCGCAGGCGGGCGTCGAGGTTCGACAGCGGCTCGTCGAACAGCATCACCGAGGGCCGCAGCACCAGGGCGCGGGCGACGGCGACGCGCTGCTGCTGGCCGCCGGAGAGCTCGCTGGGCTGACGCTGGGCGAAGCCGTCGAGGCCGACCTGCTGGAGCGCCTCCTGCGCGCTGGTTGCCGCCGTCGTCTTATCGACGCCGGAGCGGCGCAGGCCGTAGCAGACATTGTCCAGCACGCTCATGTGCGGGAAGAGCGCGTAGGACTGGAAGACCATGCTGACGTCGCGCTCGGTGGCCGACAGCGCCGTGACGTCCTCGTTGTCGATCAGGATGGCGCCTTCGCTGGCCGCCTCGAGCCCGGCGATCATGCGTAGCACCGTGGTCTTGCCGCAGCCCGACGGCCCGAGCAGCGTCGTCAAGGTGCCCGACGCGACGGCGAAGCTGACGCCCGCCACGGCGGTGGTCGCGCCGTAGCGCTTCACGACATTGCGGAACTCGACCCCCGCGCTCATGCGCCGGCCCTCGCTGCGATGGGTGCCGGCGCGGCGCGCCGGCCCAGCCGCCGTTGCCCCACGAGCAGCTGGATCAGCAGGATCGCCGCGAGCATCAGCAGGATCAGCGCGCAGCTATAGGCGATGGCCAGGCCGTAATCGCCGTTGATCACGCGCAGCACGATGAAGGTCGTCGCCAGCTCGTACTCGGCGGTGACCAGGAAAACCACGGCGCTCACCGTCGTCACCGCGCGCACGAAGCCATAGACCAGCGCCGCCACCATCGCCGGCCGCATCAACGGCAGCACGACATGCGCCAGGGTCTGCCAGGCGCGGCCGCGCAACGTCGCGGAGGCCTCGTCGAGGCTGCGGTCGATCTGGCTCATCGAGGCCATGCCGGCGCGCACGCCGACCGGCATGTTGCGGAAGACGAAACACAGCACGAGGATCAACGCCGTGCCGGTGATCTCCAGCGGCGGCACGTTGAAGGTGAAGACGTAGGCGACGCCGATCACCGTGCCAGGGACGGCGAAGCTCAGCATGGTGGCGAATTCCAACGTTGAGCGGCCGACGAAACGTTGGCGCACCAGCAGCCAGGCGGCGAGCAGGCCGAGCAGCGCGGTGAGCGGCGCGGCGATGGCGGCGAGCTTCACCGTCGTCCAGAACGAGCCCCAGGCCGCGCCGGTCCAGATCAGGCCGTTGGGGCCGCTCTCGACGGCGAAGGCCTTGGCGTAGTGCTGCAGGGTGGGCGTGTGGTCGCGGCCCCAGATCTTCACGAAGCCGCCGACCAGCACGAAGCCGTAGAGCAAAGCGGTGAAGCCGGCCCAGGGCAGGGCGATCCACTGCGCCAGGCGGCGCAGCCCGGCGGGCATCGGCGTCGGCAGGCCGGAATCGCCCTTGCCCGATATGGTGGCGTAGGAGCGCGTGCCGACAAGGCGGCGCTGCAGGAAGAAGGCGCCGAGCGCGAAAGCGAGCAGCAAGAGCGCCAGCGCTGCGGCGCGACCGTAGTCGAGCTGGGCGCCGACCACGGCGAAATAGATCTCGGTCGACAGCACGCCATAGTCGCCGCCCAGCACGATGGGGTTGCCGAAATCGGCGATGCTCTCGATGAAGCCGACGAGGAAGGCGTTGGCGAGGCCGGGCTTCATCAGCGGCAGCGACACGGTACGGAACGTGTCCCAGCGATCGGCGCGCAGGGTCTGCGAAGCCTCTTCGAGCGTCGGGCTGACGCCTTCGACGACACCGATCAGCACCAGGAAGGCGACCGGCGTGAAGGCGAAGAGCTGCGCCAGGAACACGCCCTGGAAGCCGTAGATCCAGCGCGTCGGCGCGATGCCGAACCAGGCGTCGAGCGCCTGATTGACGACGCCTGAGCGGCCGAAGACGAGGATCAGGCCCAGCCCGATGACGAAGGGTGGCGTGATGATCGGCAACACCGTCAGCACCCGCAACGTCCGCTTCATTCGGAAGCCGGTGCGCGTGACGATCAGCGCGAAGGCGAGGCCCAGCATGGTCGTGCCGGCGCCGCAGCACAGCGCCAGGAACAGCGTGTTCCACGCCACGCCGCAGCGACCGTCGCCGGTAAGGCAGCGCAGGCTCCAGATCTTCGCCGTCGACAAGCGGTCCAGCAGCAGCGCCGGGGCGAAGGTGCCGTCGGATGAGTTGAAGGCCTGCAGCAGGATGCGCAGCACCGGCCAGGCGGTGAACAGCACGATGCTGGCGACCACGGTGACCATGGCGCCGGCGACGAAGGCGTCGCCGCCGAACGCGCCGCGTTGCGCCAGGCCAAGCGACAGCAGGCCGAGCAGCGACAGCAAGACCAAGGTCGCACCGATGCCGATGCCGACCTGCCGTCCGCCGACCTCGCCCAATGTCAGGGTCAGCCACTCGGCGTTCCAGCCGCGCAGGCCGATGCTCAGCGCCTGCAGCCAGAAGATCGCCAGCCCGATGCCCGCCAGCCAGACGAGCGTGGTGCCCCGTTGGCGTCGCGTGCCGCCGACGAAGCCGACCGCGAGGCTGGCGAGCAGCACGGGCAGGAGCGGGGCGAGCCACCACCTGTTATGCGCGGCGATCAACGCCAACCCGCTGGCGGAATCGGCGTGCGACCACAGACCGCCGATCCAGTCGAAGGCGAGCACGCCCTCCTGCTGCGCGTACCACGGCAGCAGGACGAAGCCCGCGAGGCCGATCAGCGCCCACGCCGCGACGGCGCGGGTGGGCGTGGCGCGGCTCACTTGGGCAGCGCGCCGATCTCGGTGTCCCAGCGGCCGATCAGACGCTTGCGCTCGCTCGCCTTGCCGTACTTGGCGAAGTCGTAGTCGATCAGCTTCATGTCGGCGAATTTCGGCGCTTCGGGCGGCACCGGCGTTTCCTTGTTCGACGGCACCTGGAACTGCTTGGCCTGCGCGCCGAGCCGCTGCGCCGCCGGCGTCAGCGCCCAGTCGTAGAACTTCCGGGCGTTCTCGAGGTTGCGCGCGCCCTTGATCAGGCTGATCGAGCCGATCTCGTAGCCCGTGCCCTCGCACGGCGTCGCGGTCTTCACCGGGAATCCGGCCAGCGCCTCCGTGACGCCGTCATGCACGAAGCTGATGCTGACGGTCGTCTCGCCACGCGCCACCGCCTTCATCGGCGCCGTGCCCGAGCGCGTGTAGGCGTTGACGTTGACGTGCATCTTCTTGAGGTAATCGAAGCCCTTGTCCTCGCCCATCACCTGCACCAGCGTGGCGATGGCGACATAGGCCGTGCCCGAGGAATTCGGGTTGGCCATCTGGATCTCGCCCTTGAAATCGGGCTTCAGCAGATCGGCCCAGCACGACGGCGGCGTGATCTTCTTCTTGGCCACGAGTTCGCTGTTGATGCCGAAGCCGAGCGCGCCGGCGTAGATCCCGGTGGTGCGGAAGCCCGAGTCGGCCGCCTGCTTCTGCGCCCAGGCGTGCAGTTGCGGCAGGTTGGGCGACTTGTAGACGTCGGTAAGGTTCTCCTCCGCCGCCGCCAGATGCGGATCGCCGGTGCCGCCGAACCAGATGTCGCCCTTGGGATTGGCCGCCTCGGCCTTGATCTGCGCGATGGTCTCGCCGGACCCCTTTTGCGTGATCGACACCTTGACGCCGGTCGCCTTCTGGAACTCGTTGGCGATCAAGGTGCACCACTCGGCCTGCACCGAGCAGTAGACGTTGAGCGAGCCCTGCGCTTGCGCGGCTTCTGGCGTCGCGAGCGCGATCGGTGCGATGGCCAGGATCGCGGCCTTCCAGGATCTCATGCTGTTCCCTCCGTCGTTGGAGGGACGATTGAACGCCCGGCGCCGCGTTGCAACAAAATTGTAATATTCAAGCGCGACGCGGATAGCCCATTTGCTCGAGATCGACCACGTCCTCGCGAAATGCCTTGTCGATCGTGCCGTAGACGGCGCGGCGGAACAGCGGCTTGAGCAGCTTCTTGATGCCTTGGACCGGCAGGTCCGCGCGGAAGTGCACGATCGTGCCGCCCTTGCCGTCGTCGGCGAAGCGCTGGGTGAAGCGCGTACCGGCATTGGTGCCCGATACCACGTCGCTGGTCAGGCTGCCGTCGGCGTTGCGCGTCAGCACCACCTCGTCGATCTGCATCATGCCCAGCAGGCGTACGGCCTGCCGGAACTTGCAGGTCGTGCCGTCGTCGGCGTGGACGGTGAAGACGATGCCCTTGTGCACCGTGTGCGAGGCGTGGTGGCGCATGTCGCCGAACTGGGCGCCGACCTCCCGGGGTGGTCGCGCGATGCGGCCTTCGTAGTCGACGATCAGCCTCTCGGTCATGGCGGCGCCTCCGCTTTGCCGGCGGTACGCCCGGAGCGAACGGAATGGATGCGTCTATCTCGTCGGGTCGGTCAATTCGTCGAGCGTGCGGGCAAACCGTGGCGCCCAGCGACTCTCGCAGGCCGCTTTGACCTGACGCGACAGCCACGGCCAGCGGCGGCGGCCCGAGGTGATCCAGCGTCGGCCGCTCTCGAACTCGGTCGCCAGCAGGTACAGGGCCGGCACCAGGAACAGCCAGCCCGGGATGATCGGCAGGAACCCGCCCAAGGTCGCCAATATCAGGCACACGATGATCGCCACGATGATCACGGCCTTGCGCAAGGTGCCGTTGGGACGAGGGTCGGAAGCGGGCGACGTCGGCAACTCCTTGATATGGTGATGATCGCGGGTAAGTGCACGCCGAGCGGGATTATCCCTTGACGTTTACGTAAGGTCGCATTGACGTTTACGTAAACGGCATATAGTTTCGCACCATGACATCGACGCCCGCGATCGACGCCGTGCGCCCTGCGACCAAGGCGCCGGCGCAGACTTGGACCATCGCCGAGCTGGCGCGCGAGTACAACGTCACGCCGCGCGCCATCCGCTTCTATGAGGATGAGGGGCTGCTGTCGCCGACGCGCGTGGGCATGTCGCGCATCTACGGCCAGGGCGATCGCTGGCGGCTGGGCTGGATCCTGCGCGGCAAGCGGCTGGGCTTCAGCCTGGCGGAGATCAAGGAACTGATGGACCTCTATCACGCCGACCGCTCGGGCGTGCAGCAGTTGCGCGCCATCGTGCGCAAGAGCCGCGAGCATGTCGCGGAGCTGGAGGCCAAGCTGCGCGACCTGCGCACGCAGATCGCCGAATTCCGCGAGGTCGAGGGCCACGCCGCGCAGATGCTGCGCGACAAGGGCGCCGATTCGGAATCGGAGTAGACTGACCCCAAGGCTTTTCAGGAGAGAGACGCCATGGCGACCTACAAGGTACCGCTGAAGGACATGCGCTTCGTGCTCAACGAAGTGATCGACGTGTCGCGCGTCTCGGCGCTGCCGGGTTACGCCGAGGCGACGCCCGACATGATCGACGCCATCCTCGAGGAAGGCGCCAAGCTCTGCGAGAACGTGCTGTTCCCGCTCAATCGCAGCGGCGACGAGGAAGGCTGCCACTACGAGAACGGCGTGGTGCGGACGCCCAAGGGCTTCAAGGAAGCCTACAAGCAGTTCATCGAGGGCGGCTGGACCAACGTCACGACCGATCCGTCATACGGCGGCCAGGGCCTGCCGGCGACGGTGGGCTTCGTGATGCAGGAGATGATCACCTCGTCGAACCTGTCGTTCGGCATGTATCCCGGCCTGTCGCACGGGGCCTACGAAGCGCTGCACGCGCACGCCAACGAGACGATCAAGCGGACCTATCTGCCGAAGCTGGGCGAGGGCGTTTGGTCGGGCACGATGTGCCTCACCGAGCCTCATTGCGGCACGGATCTGGGCATGCTGCGCACCAAGGCCGAGCCGCGCTCGGACGGTGGCTACGACATCAGCGGCACCAAGATCTTCATCAGCGCCGGCGAGCACGACCTGACGGAGAACATCATCCATCTCGTGCTGGCGCGCCTGCCGGACGCGCCCGGCGGCACCAAGGGCATCAGCCTGTTCGTCGTGCCGAAATTCCTGCCGACCGCCGACGGCAAGCCCGGCGAGCGCAACGGCATCCGCTGCGGCGCCATCGAGCACAAGATGGGCATCAAGGCCTCGTCTACCTGCGTGATGAACCTCGACGGCGCGCGGGGGTGGATGGTGGGCGAGGCCAACAAGGGCCTCAACGCCATGTTCGTGATGATGAATGCCGCGCGACTTGGTGTGGCGATGCAGGGCCTCGGCATCGCCGAGACCGCCTATCAGAGCGCGGCGAGCTACGCCAAGGAGCGCCTGCAGGGTCGCTCGCTGACCGGCCCGAAGAACGACAAGGGCCCGGCCGATCCGATCATCGTGCACCCCGATGTGCGGCGCATGCTCCTGATCCAGAGATCGTTCGCTGAGGGCGCGCGCGCGATGGCCTACTGGATCGGCTCGCTGATCGACGTCGCGCGCCGCCACGAGAGCCAGGAGGAGCGCGAGAAGGCCGACGATCTGATCCAGATCCTCACGCCGATCGCCAAGGCGTACTTCACCGACATGGGCTTCGAGTCGGCGAACCTCGCGATCCAGACCTATGGTGGTCACGGCTTCATCCGCGAGCATGGTGTCGAGCAGCTGGCGCGCGACGCGCGCATCACCATGCTCTACGAGGGTGCCAACGGCGTGCAGGCGCTCGATCTCGTCGGCCGCAAGCTGCCGATGAAAGGTGGTCGGCCGGCGCAGCGCCTGCTGGGCGAGATCAACGGCTTCATCGCCGCCAACAAGGGCGACGCGGCGATGGCGGAATTCGTCGAGCCGCTGGAGAAGGCGATCGGCCGCGTGCAGGACTCGGCGCTATGGCTGATGCAGAACGGCATGAAGAATCCAGACGAGGCCGGCGGCGCCGCGACCGACTTCCTGCGCCTGATGGGGCTCAGCGCCATGGCGTACATGTGGGCGCGTATCGCCAAGGCGGCGCGGGCCGGCCTGGCCAAAGGCACCGACAACGACTTCTACAACGCGAAGCTCGCCACCGGCCGCTTCTTCGTGCAGCGCGTGCTGCCGCAGACCACGTCGCTGTCGCACCAGATCAAGGCCGGCGCCTCGACCATGATGGCGCTCGACGCCGCGGCGTTTTGAGTCGTCATCTCTGTCGGTTTTTTGCCGCGCGCCGAATGCATGTACCGCCGTGACCTTCTGGCGCCGGTCGGTTTCCTGTTTTCCTCACGCCTCGATTGCGCCATTGACGACTTAATCACATCGGCCACGGCGGAGGCTGTGCCATGGTTGGCGTCGAGATGTGCTCCCCCAAGCGTACATCTCTCCTGATCAGGGTCGCACTCCCCCAACCCCCGCGGCCCTGTCTTGCTCGAATGAGCGGCCGGTCATCTTTTGATGACCGGCTTTCTTCGTTTCAGGCTTGGCGAGTCTTATCCATTGCGCGCTCGAGATAGGCCTCGGCGTCGTCGTGCAGCAGCAGTCGCTCTTTCACCAGCGCGTCGACGACAGCCTTCACTGCGGCGACATAGGCTGCCTGATCCGCGTAGCGCTCGGCGATGGACGGGCGTGGATCGCCACTCGACTCGCGCGCGCTCCTCGTCGTTGCGAAGGTGAGATAGCTGCCGTCGCGATCGGCGAGTTCGCCGGTGGGATAAGGTGCACTGTACTCGTTCCAGCCGGTGTAGGTGGCGAGCGGCACAGCGATATCGGGCAGTCGAATGCCGGCGATCTCGTTGCCGTCGCTGTCGACCTTCGCCACCAGCGTGCGGTAGGCGCGCGACGGCTCGACGAAATTGACCCAGTCACCCGGTGGCGCGACGGTGTTGGTGCGCTTGGCCACTGCGGCGCCGGGGATAGTCGGGAAGCCGGTGGCGTCGGGCGCGACTAGCGCGCCCGCGGCGAGGGTCGGCACGCGACTGGGTGGCGGCTCCTTCCCTGATACGACCCATTCGTCGAGCGCGACCAGCAGCGCCCGCACGGCGGGCATCGGATTGTGCGGATTGCGCGGATTGCGGTTGGGGCCAGGGTCAGTGGGCGCACCGGCGCGGCCGCCATGCTGTGTGCCCGCGATCATGTAGACGCGCGAATTCGCGGGCAGGGCGAGGTCGCGCTTGCCGAGCGGATCGGTGTGCAGCAGCGATGCGCCCTTCTGCCAGTACTCGGTCGAGGTGTTGGTCTCGATCAGCAGCGGGTCGCTGCCGTCGCCGCGCAGGAGCGAGCCGCGCGCGCCGGTGAGCGGGTCGTCGAGCGTCGCCGTCGAGAACGGGAAGGCGTTCTCGGGAAAGCCGTGATCCTCGTGCTGGGTGTTGGTGCGGAAGGGCTGCGCGAAGGGCTCATTGAAGAACACGCGGCCGACACCGGCGATGTGCGAATAGACGCCGTCGAAGACGCGCCGTCCGTCCTCGTCGCGATTGAAGCCCCGCCCGATGTGGTCGCGCAGGTAGCGGCCGGCCTGTGAGAAGCCGATCGCCAGCACGTGCGTGATCTGACCGCCGGTCGCGGCGCGGCCACCGGCGTCGTGCTTGAGGTAGCTGATGAAGTCGCGCGTGGCGGCGAAGCCGATGCCTTGAACCTTGGGAGCCGTCGCCTCGTATAAGACGTCGTAGATCGAGCCCGGCGTCGGCTTGGCGCCGTCAGGCAAGAGCTTGATGGTACGGTTGTCGACGAAGGCCCAGGCGATGTCGCGGCGCGGCTCGGCTTCGCGTTCGCGCACCGTGACGCGCGCCTTCGCTGGATCGAGGCTCGCGGCGGGATAGGAGAGGCGGAACGTCTCGGCGGCGCCGCCGGGCCGCGTACCGCAGCCGAACTCGTCGCGGATGCGGCGCACGATGGGCCGGCCGTTGTCGGTTGCGACCGGTGCCGTCAGGCCGAGCCCGAAATTGGCGCGCGGCGCGTCGGGGTCCCAGCCCGACCAGACGACAGTGTAGCCGCGCTTCAGCGGAAAACCGTTGCCGAGGTCGCCGACCGTACGCGGATCGTTCATGCCCTGCGGGCCGTCGCAGATATTGCCGACCAGCATCTTGCGGCCGCGATTATTGACCTCGTAGAGGATGCGGCCGTTACCGCGCTTGGCGTCGGCGGGGCGCAGGATGAAGAAGTCGGTGGCGTACTCGACGCGGCCGCGTGCGTTCAAGGGCGCCTTGTCGATCAGCGCGATGCCGCGATTGCCGGGATGAGCCGGGTCCAGCTCGCCGCGGGCGATGCCGACGACGCGCTCATACGCGCCGGCATCGCCGAAGGAGGCGCCGTCAGCGAGCGGTTCGACGGCGGTGATCTCGATCGATTGAATCATGCCGCCATACTGGACCACCTGCCCGCGTCGAGGGAAGATCGGCCTAGGTGGTGGCTTCCCTCACCGTGATCTTGTAGCCGTAGGCATCGGGATCGACGCCATCGAGCGGGCCCTTCGCGGTCTCGCCCTCGGGATACATGAAGAAGTTCACCACGGTGCTTGATGGCGCGAGCTTCACATCGCGGCTGTGGTTGAAGGCGACCCAGTTGGCTTCCCACGACCCGAACAGGAAGCGCCGCAGGTCCGCCATCTTGGGCTCGTTGAGCGTCAGCTTGTCGTCGAGCACGACCTTGCGCACGTCGGCCGGATCGGCCGGCACCCAGCCGGTGGCCGCGGTCCAGAACTCGGCGCGGCAGTGCTGCGCCTTGCTGATGTCGACGTTGCGTGTGCCCATCGCCGAGTAGTGCGCCGAGGGCGCCACGCGCACGCCGTAGACGCCGCGCGCCGGCACGCCGGCGGCGCGCAGGAGCCCCACGAACAGCGCATTCAGGTCGCCGCACTTGCCGCCGAGATTGCCGGTCACCAGCATGGCGCGGATATCGCCGATGCCGCAGCCTTTCACCTTGGGATCGCGGAAAGTGTTCTCGACGATCCAGTCGAAGACGAGCTGGGCCTTGGTCAGCGGGTCGCTCTTGCCGGCGACGATCTTGTCGGCGGTCTCTTTGACGATGCCGTCGGTGCGGATCATGGCGTTGGGCGCCAGGAACTTCTTCACGTCGTCAGGCATGGCGCCGCCGCTCGCGCCGCTGGCGAGCGGAACCGAGCGCGGCAGGATGCCGGCGCGGACGTTGAGCGTCACCTTGCGCGCCTCGCCGCCGTCGGCCCACGCCGCATGGACCGCGCGCGCACCGGAGTCGAGATCGGTGTACAGGCTGATCGGCGCGGTGCCGCTCCAGCTCATCGATTCCAGGCGTTGGTACGGGGCGTCGTGCGGCAGCGGTAGCCATATCTTCGTGGGTCCGCTGTTCGCCGGTATATCGACCGCATAGGTCATGTCGAAGCTGCGCCATCTGCCAGCGGCCGGGCTGGCATGGCCTTGCGTGGCGAAGGACAGGGCACCCGCGAAGGGCGCCACCGCCGAGGCCGCGAGAAACGTGCGACGTCGCATGGACTTGTCTCCTCATGACCCAGGCGTCGTCGCGCGGCATCCGGCCGCCGCGACGCGCGGGCGTGTTCATGGATCGATGAAGATCGGGGCGTTGAGGTCGCCTTCAGCCCGGTTGCCCGGCGTTCATCCCTCGGCGCCCGTACCGGGCAGCGCTGACGGGACGACCTCGACTGCGCGGGACGCAGCCTAGGACGGTGGGCGGCCCTAGTCCAGCGGCAGGTCGACGAACATGCCGGCCCAGGCGGCGACCGAGACCAGGATCACGCCGGGCACTACCCGCGAGGCGAAGGTCGCGCCGCCATAGGCCACCGCGATAACGCATTTCACCACGGCGTTGGTGGTGAAGGCCGCGAGGATCGACCACGATGCGTCCCGCGGCGAGACATCGCCGACAGCTGCGATCGACGCCACCGACGCCACGCCGGCATGCGCGTCAGCCAGGCCGGCGACGGCGGCGGCGATCAGCAACCCGGCGTCACCCAGCCACTGCTTGAGCGCCGCGGAGGCAAGCAGTACGCCGCCCACGATGACCGCAAGCAGCAACGCGGTCAGCGGATTGAAGGCGCGCTCCTTGGCGCCGGCGTCGCGCGGCGCGTCCGATCGCGCGGCACGCCAGGCGAAGAACAGGCCGTAGCCCACCGCGATCACGCCGGCGAAGGCCAGCGGAACGGCGAGCGCGACCAGGGTCGGGCGATGAAACGCCGCGACGATGGCCGCGAGCTGCACGACGGTCGCGACCGTCGATAGAACCGCCCCCGCCACGATCGGGCGCAGCGAGTCCGGCTCCTTGGCGGCACGCTCGCCCATGGCGGCGATGGTCGCCGTGCTCGACACGAAGCCGCCGGCGAAGCCTGCGATCGGCAGGCCGAAGCGCGGTCCCGCGGCGCGCACCGCGATGTGACCCAGCGCGCCGATCGCCATGACCACCACGACGATCAGCCAGATCGTGCGCGGATTGATCGCCTCCCACGGCCCCATCGGCCGGTCGGGCATCAGCGGCAGGATCACCAAGGCCGCGGCACCCAGCACCAGGCCGTCGCGCAACTCCTCGGCCGTGAGCACCGAACGGACGAAATGATGGATGTCGCCGCGGAAGGCCAGCAGCAGCGTCATCACCACGGCGATGGCGCCGGCGGCAGCGGGCTCGCGCAGCGCCAGCGCGCCCAGCGGCGCCATGGTGATCAACGCCACCTCGGTCGTAAGGCCCGGATCCTCGCGGCTGGAGCGGACATAAGCGACGGCTGCCAGGCCGAAAATCGCGACGCTGATCGCGATCAGGAGCGGCGCGTCGCCGATCTGGAAGGCGATGGCGCCGCCGAGGCTGGCCACGGCGAAGGTGCGCACGCCGGCCGGCGCGCGATCCTCGCCGTCGCCCTTGCGCCGTTCGCGCTCGGCGCCGACCAGCAGGCCGATGGCCAGGGCGCCGGCGAAGCGCAGCATGAGGTCGGCGAACTCGTTCATCGTTTCACTATGAGAACGTTGGGGCTTTTGCGCCAGCGGAGCCTATGGGAACCTGCGTCGACGAACGGCATGAGGAGCCACCCCATGGAATTCGGCGTCCTGTTCACGTCGCACCCCAACCCCGCGACGGAGCCCTATCCGCATCGCGACGTGCATGCGCGTGTCACGTCGGAGGTGCTCGAGGCGGAGCGGCTGGGCTACGACATCGCCTGGATCGCCGAGCATCATTTCTCGACGACCTACGGCATCATGCCGGACTGCTTCGCCTATATGGCCTATCTCGCGGCCAAGACCAGCCGCATCAAGATCGGCTCCGCGGTGATCACCTTGCCGCTCTACGAGCCGATCCGCGTCGTCGAGAACACCGCTTTCGTCGACATCCTGAGCGGCGGGCGCGTGATGCTGGGCATCGGCTCGGGCTACCGCCCCTACGAGTTCGTCGGTCTCGGCAAGGATTTCGACGCGCGCCGCGACGTGCAGGAGGAGGCCGTCGACTGGATCCTCGAGGCCTTCCATCGCCGCCGGTGGACGCATCAGGGCACGCACTTCAAGGGCGTGGTCGAGGGCGAGTACGAGATGTTGCCGGTACCGATCCAGGAGCCGCACCCGCCGCTGTTCATGGCCGGCGGTACCGATCGCTCGATCGCCTACTGCGGTCGCCACGGCTTCGGCCTGATGCTCTCGACCTTGGGCGGCCACGATACGCTGGAGAAGCAGATCGCGATCTACCGCGACTCGCTGAGGGAAGCGCCGGAGAAGCTGCGCCAGAATCCCGGCGCGGGCTGTGTCGACATCGCGCGTTGGGTCTATGTCGCGGAGACCGACGCCGAGGCGCGCGCTGATACCGAGACCGGCATCATCAAGCACATCTCGCATTTCGGCGGTTCGGGCACGGCCGGCTATCTCGGCTCGGTGTCGGAGAAGAAGGGCGAACTGCGCTATGAGGACCTGTTGGCGACCACGTTGCTGCACGGCTCGCCCGAGACGGTAGTCGCCAAGCTGCGCGAGCTGCGGGCGCGTACCGGGCTGACATCGCTCTTGCTGCACTATCCCCCGTACTATGGCCGAGAGAAGACGCTGAAGAGTCTGCGGCTCTTCGCCGAGCGCGTCATGCCGGCCTTCCGGCCGCCGTCGCGCGCGGCGGCGTAACGACCACCCGTGTCATCCCGAGCGCAGCGAGGGATCTAGTGGCTGCCCTGGATCCCTCGCTGCGCTCGGGATGACAGAAACGCAGAAAAGGATGTGACCATGAGCGAACAACACGTGCTGTCCGAGGTGAAGGACGGTATCGGCACCATCACGTTGAACCGGCCCGAGGTGCTCAACGCGCTGTCGTCGCAGATGACCGAGGGGCTGATCGAGATCACGCGCGCCTTCGAGAAGGACGCCGCCGTGCGCTGCGTGGTGATCAAGGGTGCCGGCGAACACTTCATGGCCGGCGGCGATATCAAGGGCTTTCACAAGTCACTGACCGAGGATCGCGAGCGTCATCTCGCGAGTTTCGAGATGCGCGTCGTCAAGGCGCACCAGCTGATCTACCACCTCCGTCGCATGGAAAAGCCGGTGATCGCCTCGGTGCAGGGCGCCGCCGCCGGCTTCGGGCTGAGTCTCATTCTCGCCTGCGACCTCGCCATCGCCAGCGACGATGCCTTCTTCACACTCGCCTATCGCCATATCGGCTTGTCGGCGGATGGCGGCGCCACCTACTTCCTGCCGCGCATCGTGGGCGAGCGCAAGGCGCTGCAGATCGCGCTACTCGGCGATCGCTTCAAGGCGCCGGAGGCCAAGGATGTCGGCATCCTCAACTGGATCGTGCCACGCGCCGAGCTGTCCGCGGAGACCGCGAAGCTGGCGCGCAAGATGGCCGACGGGCCGACCTTCGCGCTGGGCAAGGCCAAGGCGCTGATCAGGGGCTCGCTCGACAATTCCTGGGACGAGCACTCCCACCGCGAGGCCGAGTACCTCGCCGCCTGCGCCGCCACGAGCGATCACCTCGAAGGCCTGAAGGCCTTCATCGAGAAGCGGCCGGTGAAGTTCCAGGGGCGGTGATCAGCCCAGCCTGGCGATCAGCCTGGCGAGGGCGGCGAGGTTCTGCTTGATCACGTCCTTGGTCGGCTGGTCGTTCAGCACCGTGGGCGCGTTGTCGACCATCTCGAACTTCGTGCCGGCCATGGTCACCATCACTTCGGGCCGGTTGACGATCATGCCCTCGAGGAAGATGAAGATCTGCCTGAGGTGATATTGCGCGCGCGCGCCGCCCAGTATGCCGGGGGCGGCCGACATCAGGGTGATCGGCTTGTTCTGGAAGGGCTGGTTCGGCACGCGCGAGAGCCAGTCGATGGCGTTCTTCAGCGGCGCTGGGACCGAGTAGTTGTATTCCGGCGTGACGATGATCACGCCCGCGGCACCGCGGACCGCGTCGGCGAGCGCGGTAATCGTGTCAGGAAATCCCGCCGCCTGGATGTCGAAATTGTACAGCGGCAGGTCGATCGACGGCGCCTCGACGATCTCCATGCCCTGGGGCGCCAGCGCCGGCAGCGAGCGGATCAGCGCGCGGTTGACGGACGCCTTGCGCAGGCTGCCGCAGATGGCGAGCACCTTGGTCATGTCTGTCGTTCCTTCGGGATGCTAGGCGGTCTTCTGGACGATGGTCTCAAGATGCTCGACCAGCGCCTCGGGCATCGAGTAGTTGGGCGAATGACCGGCATCGAGCTGCAGGATATTGAACGGCATCGAGCTGGTGACCATGCGCTGCATCGGCAGAGTGATGGCGTTGTTGCGTAGGCATTCGATGTACCAGCGCGGCACGCCGCCGAAGCGTTCCTCGGTGTAGGTCATCGGCGTGTTGACGATCGCGGCGGCCTGCGGGCGCATGCGCGACACGGCGCGATAGACGTCGGCGGGGTCGCAGTCGTTGAAGAGCAACGTGGGGATGATCGAGCGCTTGAAGGTATAGGTCAGGCCGTCGGGGTCGGCCTCGTAGGCGCGCCGGATCATCGAATCGGGATCGCTGCCGGTGATGTCGCGGTTGGTCTTGCCCGGCGGCGGCAAGGTGCCGGTGAGATAGACCAGGGCGCGGATCTTGCGCCGGCGCGCCTCGGCGGCATGCGTGATGGTGAGCCCGCCGATGCTGTGGCCGACCAGGATCACCGGCTCGGACTCCTTGTCGAGCATCTTGGAGACGAAGTCGACGTAGAGCGGCAGGCTGATCGCCGCCGGCGGCGTGAGGTGGTCGTCGCCGCTGCCCGGCAGGTCGGGCGCCAGCGCCTTGTGGCCGCGCGCCTCCAGCAGCGGTACGACCTTCTCCCAACACCAGCCGCCCTGACAGGCGCCGTGGATCAGGATGAACGTCGCCATATCGGGGACCCTAGGCGCGGCCGACGACGTTCTTCGAGCCGGGCGTCGGCACGAAGAAATCCGGCGCGAGTTCCGCACCCGGCACCACGCTGTAGCCCGAGAGGTCGGTGACGCCGGCCTCCTTCAGCGCCTCGTCGTCGATGAAGAACCGGCCGGTGCATTCCCGGCTGGGGCGCGTGAGGATCCAATGCGCCGCGTCCGCCATGATCTCCGGCTTGCGGCTGCGTTTCATCAGCTCGTCGCCGCCGAGAAGGTTCTTGATCGCCGAGGTGGCGATGGTTGTGCGCGGCCACAGGCAGTTGAAGGCGATGCCGGCGGCGCGGAACTCCTCGGCCATCGACCACATGAAGACGCTCATGCCGTACTTGGCCAGCGTGTAGGCGGCATGCGGCGCGAACCAGTGCACGGAGAAGTCGAGCGGCGGCGAAAGCGTCAGCACGTGAGGGTTGGCCGCCTTGCGCAAATGCGGGATGCATTTCTGCGACACGAGGAAAGTGCCGCGCGCGTTGATCTGGTGCATCAGATCGTAGCGCTTCATCGGCGTCGATAGCGTGCCGGTCAGGCTGATGGCGCTGGCGTTGTTGACCAGAATGTCGATGCCGCCGAAGGTTTCGACCGTCTTGGCCACCGCTGCCTCGACCCCCTGCTCGTCGCGAATGTCGACGGCGATCGGCAGTGCCTTGCCGCCGGCCTTCTCGATCTCCTCGGCGGCGGTGAAGATGGTGCCCGGCAGGCGGGGATCGGCCACGGCCGTCTTGGCGGCGATGACGACATTGGCGCCGTCGCGCGCCGCGCGCAGGCCGATGGCCAGCCCGATGCCCCGGCTGGCGCCGGTGATGAAGAGTGTCTTGCCGCGCAGACTCACTCGATTTCGTCCCCGTAGTGTCCATCCTGCTCCCGGCTGCTTAGCCTTGGCCTACGCGGGCCGCAAGCCGACGTTTTTGCAAGTCGGCCGCCCCTAAAAGCTGTCGTCCGCCGCTCAGAATGGCCGAAGGTCGTAACCCAGCCGGGGGAAGTGCACGACGATCTCACCGGCTACGGGATCGACGCGCCGGATTGCGATCTCGCGATCGGTGATGAATGCCAGCTCGCCTTCGACAGGATCGCAGCCGTAGTCGTCGGCGCGGATGCGCACACGGGCGCCGGGCTTCGGGTCTTCCGGCTGCGGTGTTGAAGGGCGCGCCGGTTCCGGCGTGCCGGCCTTGGCTTCGGCAATGGCGTCCTGCGCCGTGATCGGCGTCGGCGCGCCATGGCCAAAGGCGCGGACCTTCGCCATCCAGTCGCGGATGCGCGCATAGGGCGCCAGCTCGTGCGCCAGTCGGTCGGTGCGCGCGGTGATGAACCACAGCGCGTGGTAGACGGCGAGGTCGGCGATGGTGGGCGCGTCGCCGGCGATCCAGGCGCGGCCGTCGGCGAGCATCGAGTCGACAGCGGCGATCTGTGGTCGCACATGCGTGGCGCTGCGCGCGGCGGCGCGCGCCATCGTGGCCGCGTCGGGTTCGGGCAGGCCGCGCATGCGCGCACGGTCGGCCTGGAGGTTGGGCGGCAACACGTCCATGTTGTTGCCGGAGACGTAGAGCGACATCGGTCGGAACAGGCGGTTCTCCGACCAGTACGCGATCGCATCGGCAAGTGCCGCGAGGTGAGGCGGAAACAGCGTCGGCTCGGGCTCCCGCCGCTCCAGCTCGCGCACGATCAGCGCGGTGTCGCAATAGACGTCGGCGCCGATCTGCAGCACCGGCGTGCGGCGATAGCCGCCGGTCAGCGGCGTCAGATCGGGCTTGGGCGCGACCGGTGGGATCACCACCGAACGCCACGCCAGCTTCTTGTAACCCAGCGCCAGCCGGGCCTTCTCGGAGTAGTTCGAGAAGTCGTAGTGGTGGAGGATCAAGCGCTACTCGATCTTGATGCCCGCCGCCTTGATCAGCGGCCACCACAGATCGGCCTCGGCCTTGTGATGCGCGGCCAGCGCCTCTGGCGTCTGCTGCGCCGGCGCCGGGATATCCTGACCCAGCGCTGCGAAACGCTCCCGCACTTGCGCGTCGGTCAGCGCCTCCAAGATCGCGGTGGTCAGCTTGGCGGTGACATCCTTGGGCGTGCCCTTGGGCGCCCACAGCCCATGCCAGATGGCGATGTAGAGGCCCGGCGCTCCGGCTTCGTCGACGGTGGGGATGTCGGGCATCGCCGCCAGCCGCGTTTTGGCCGTGATCGCGAAGCCCCTGATCTTGCCCGCCTTGATCTGCGGGATCGAGTTGGCAGCCTGATCGAAGATCATATCGATCTGGCCAGCCATCAGGTCCTGCATCGCCGGACCGGCGCCGCGATAGGGGATGAAGCGCAGCTTGCCGCCGGTTTTCTGCTCGAAATACACGCCCGCGACATGCGAGGCGGCGCCGACGCCGGCGGTGCCCGCCGTCACCTTGTCGGGATTGGCCTTCACGTAGGCCGCGAGCTCCTGAAGATTGGCGGCTGGAAAGCCGTTACGCACGGCGACGATCTGCGGGTTGGTGGCGATCAGGCCCAGCGGCTCGAAATCCTTCAGCACGTCGTAGTTCAGCTGATAGACGGCCGGATTGACCACATGCGTGCTCCAGTGGCCGATGCCGATGGTGTAGCCGTCGGGCGCCGCGCGCGCGACGCGGCCGACACCCACCGTGCCCGCCGCGCCGGTCGTATTGTCGACGATGACGGTCTGACCCAAGGTGCGGCTCATGCGCTCGGCCATGATGCGCGCCAGCGTGTCGGTTGGTCCGCCGGCCGCGAACGGCACCACCAGCGTGATCTGCTTGCTCGGAAAAGCCTGGCCGTGCGCGGTGCTGGCGAGCGCGAGCAGGCCGGCGACGACGGCGATGAGCAGGCGGTACATGGTGGCACTTCCCTCGGTGATGGCTCAGTCGTCGGCAGCCAAGCGCAGAAGATCGGCGCCGGCAAGCCGATAGAACACCTTGTCCTGGCGCGGCACGCCCAACCGATCGTAGAGCCGTTGCGCGCCGACATTGCCGGGATCGGTGGTCCAATCGATTCGGCAGTAGCCCTCGTCACGCGCGACCTTGGCCATCGCGCGCAGCAGCGCAGTGCCGGCGCCGGAACCGCGTCCGGCCTCGCCGACGAAGACGTCCTTGAGGAACAGCAGCCACTGATAGGCCGTGCCGTAGAACACCGGCGTCAGATTGGCGAAGCCCACCAGCCGGCCGTCCCGCTCGGCGACGAGGGTGAAGGGCTGACGCTCTTGCGCGCCGACGGCATAGGTCGCGGAGGCGTCGGCGCCGCCGGGTGGGTCGCTCGACTCGTAGTGCGTCTGCATCTCGCGATAGAGCGCGGCCAGGGCCGCTTCATCACCCTGCTTCGCGCGGCGGACGATCACGGGGGCGCGCATGCGCGCGGATCAGGCGGCGCGCAGCACGCCGTCCTCTGCCTCGAGCGGCAGAGGCGCGGTGTTGCGCGAGGTTACCCAATCGGGGCGCGAGTCGGGGCCGAAGGCCGGCGCGTTGGCGCAGGCGTTGCAGGAGACATAGATATGCCAGCGATCGTCGGCCGACAGGTTGTGCCCTGAGGCGTGCAGCGTGTTGCAGTGGAACAGCACGCAGGTGCCGGCCTTGCCGGTCACCGCAACGGGCTCGGGCGAGCCGCGCAGGATCTCGATGATGCGCTGCTTCGGCATCGCCCAGAACTTGTAGGCGGTCGACTCGTCGTAGACCGGCTCGATGCGGCCGAGCTTGTGGCTGCCCGGGATCAGGTACAGCGCGCCGCCCATCTCGGTGGTGTCGGTCATCATCACGTTGAACGTCGCCATGTCCGGCCGCGGGCATCCGTCGCGCTTCCACGAGCCGTAATCCTGGTGCCACTGCCACACCGTGCCCTCGATCGCCGGCTTGGTGTTGATCTTGGTGTGATAGACGTAGACCTCGTCGGTGCCGATCACCTGCCGCACCGGCCGCAGCACGCGCGGCGTGCGCACCAGGGCGCGGAACGGCGCGGAGCGCGTCGCGCCATCGGCCTCGTGCACGCGGAAGACCGTGCGCACGCCGCCGGTGTGCTCGCGTACCACTTCCTCGGATTGAACGGTCGACAGTCGCGCCACCTCGCGCCGCAGCACGGCGATCTCCTCGCGGTCGAACAGTCCGGGGAAAACCAGGAAACCGTCGCGGTCGTATTGCGCCAGCTGTTCGGGCGTGAGGTTCATGAGACGCTCCTCCTGGAGCGTAGTGTATCCGGTAGCGTCGGCTTTGGGTACGCTACGCTCCGGGGACGCAATGACGGCGTCATGGAGCACGCCAGGGCGCTGGGGCAAGGCGTTCGCACCGACAGGCATTCACTGCCGGAGCGGTCGGGGCTACCTCAATGGGCATGGCTGTCGACAGCAGCAGACCGCTGAGGTTGGATACGTTGATCGAGCCTGAAGCGGTAAAGTCGTGCGAGGTTGTTCGCGGCGCAGGCATAAAGCCGGTCGATCGAGAGAGGGACGCTGCCGGCGTCGATCGCGACGGCATCTAGGTCGTCCCCCACACCGTGGAGGATAAGGTTATCGGAATGGAACTCGGCGCGGACAGTGCGCTTGCTCCATTCGCCTTCGGCGTCGGCGGTGTGTAGGACCAGCAGAGGGGCTTCGGGCTCCATATCAGCTACTCGTCGCGAGTCGGAGCGTTGAAAGAAACAAGGGCGGGACCTTGCGGTCCCGCCCTCGCTCATCCTGGCATGACGCCCGGGCTTACTGCACGACCTCGAACAATCCGGCAGCGCCCATGCCGCCGCCGATGCACATGGTGACGACCACGTTCTTGGCCTTGCGGCGACGGCCCTCGATCAAAGCGTGGCCGGTGCAGCGTGCGCCGGTCATGCCGAAGGGGTGGCCGATCGAGATCGAGCCGCCGTTGACGTTGAGCTTCTCGTTGGGAATGCCGAGCTTGTCGCGGCAGTACAGCACCTGCACCGCGAAGGCCTCGTTGAGCTCCCACAGGTCGATGTCGTCCATCTTCAGGCCGAAGCGGGTGAGCAGCTTCGGAATGGCGTAGACCGGGCCGATGCCCATCTCGTCAGGCTCGCAGCCGGCGACGGCCAGGCCCTTGAAGATACCCAGCGGCTTCAAGCCACGCTTGGCGGCTTCGGCGTCGCTCATGACGACCGCGGCCGACGCGCCGTCGGAGAGCTGGCTGGCGTTGCCGGCGGTGATCCACTTGTCGGGGCCCATCACCGGCTGCAGCTTCGACAGGCCCTCCATGGTCGTGTCGGCGCGGTTGCCTTCGTCCTTGGTGAGCTTGACCTTCTTCTTCGAGGTCTCGCCGGTGTTCTTGTCGGTCACCAGCATCTCGGTTTCCATCGGCACGATCTCGTCGTCGAACTTGCCGGCCTGCTGCGCCGCCGCGGTGCGCATCTGGCTCTGCAGCGAGTACTGGTCCTGGTACTCGCGGCTGATCTTGTAGCGCGCCGCCACCGTGTCGGCGGTCTGGATCATGCTGTGATAGATGCCCGGCACGTGCTCCTGCACCCAGGGGTTCACCAGGCGGTGCTTGTTGCCACCGCCGCCCTGCACGATCGACACCGACTCCAGGCCGGCGCCGACGACGACCGTGGCGCGGTCGACCAGCACGCGCTGCGCGGCCATGGCGATGGTCTGCAGGCCCGAGGAGCAGAAGCGGTTGACGGTCACGCCCGAGACGCTGACCGGCGCGCCGGCGCGCATCGCCGAGACGCGCGCGACGTTGGAGCCCGTCGTGCCTTCCGGCGCGGCGCAGCCCATGATCACGTCCTCGATCTCGGCGAGATCGACCTTGGCGCGCTCGGCGGCGTGCTTGATGACGTGCGCGCCCATGTCGGCGCCATGGGTGTCGTTGAAGGCGCCGCGGAAGGCCTTTCCGATCGGCGTGCGGGCGGTTGAAACGATGACGGCGTCCATGTGTCCCTCCTGGGTGTTTCTGCGATCCTAGCCTAGATCAAACGTCCGAGAACTTCTTGCCTTCGGCGACGAGCCGCTTCAGAAGCGGCGCGGGCTCCCAGAACGGGTCGCCCGACATCTCCTTGTACTTCAGCAACGCGTCGTGGATGGTCTTCAGCCCGACGACGTTATCGGCCCACCACATCGGGCCGCCGCGATAGACCGGCCAGCCATAGCCGTTGACCCAGATCACGTCGATGTCGAGCGCGCGCTGGGCCATGCCCTCCTCGAGGATCTTGGCGCCCTCGTTGACCATCGGATAGAGCGTGCGCTCGAGGATCTCCTGGTCGGAGATGGCGCGGCGCGTGATGCCCAGCCGCTTGGAGTTCTCCTCGATGATCTTCTCGACCTCGGGATCGGGAATCGGCGTGCGGTCGGGCAGGTTGTACTTGTAGTAGCCCGAGCCGGTCTTCTGGCCGAAACGGCCCAGCTCGCAGATCGCGTCGGCGACGTAGCCGGTGTAGCGCACGTTGCGCTGCTCCTTCTCCTTCTTGCCCTGGCGGATGCGCCAACCCACGTCGTTGCCGGCCAGATCGCTCATCTGGAACGGACCCATGGGGAAGCCGAAGTCGAAGATCACCTTGTCGATCTGCTGCGGCAGGGCGCCTTCCTCGAGCATGTAGGCCGACTGCACGCCGCGCTGGCGCAGCATGCGGTTGCCGACGAAGCCCTCGCAGACGCCCACCAGCGTCGGGATCTTGCCGATGCGCTTGCTGAGCGTCATGACCGAGGCGATGACGTCCTTTGACGTCGCCTTGCCGCGCACGTTCTCCAGCAGCTTCATGACGTTGGCCGGCGAGAAGAAGTGCATGCCGATCACGTCGCCCGGCCGCTTGGTGTAGGAGGCGATCTGGTTGACGTCGAGCCCCGAGGTGTTCGTCGCCAGGATCGCGCCCGGCTTGGCGACCTCGTCGAGCTTCTTGAAGACGCCTTCCTTGACCTCCATGGTCTCGAATACCGCCTCGATGATGACGTCGGCGTCCTTCAGGTCGTTGTAGTCCATGGTCGGCTTGATCAGCGCCATGCGCTTCTCGACGTCCTCGGCCTTCATGCCGCCGCGCTTGGCGGTGTTCTCGTAGTTGGTGCGGATGGTCTTCAGGCCGCGATCGAGCGCGTCCTGCTTGACCTCCAGCACCGTCACCGGGATGCCGGCGTTGGCGAAGTTCATCGCGATGCCGCCGCCCATCGTGCCGGCGCCGATGATGCCGGCGGTCTTGATCTCGCGCTGCGGCGTGTCTGATGGCACGTCCTTGACCTTGGCCGCCTCGCGCTCGGCGAAGAAGTAGAAGCGCTGCGCCGCGGATTCGCTCGAGGTGAGCAATTCCTGGAACAGCTCGCGCTCGCGCGCCAGGCCCTGGTCGAAGGGAAGCTCGACGGCGGCCTGCACCGTCTTGACGATGTGCCACGGCGCCTTGAAGCCGCGTGCCTTGCGCGCGATCGACCTCTCGAAGTCGGCGATCGCGGTCGGGCTCTCCAGCTTCACCTGCTGGTCGCGTACCCGCTTGAGCGGCGCCTTCTGCGCCACCAGCTCGCGGGCATAGGCGACAGCGGACTGGAGCAGATCACCCTCGGCGATGCGATCGACGATGCCCTTGCTCGCCGCCTCCTTGGCCGGGATGTGACGGCCCGAGACCATGGCCTCGAGCGCATAGGCCGCGCCGGTCAGGCGCGGCAGGCGCTGCGTGCCGCCGGCGCCGGGCAGCAGGCCGAGATGCACTTCAGGGAGGCCCAGCCGCGTGGTCGGCGCCGAGATGCGGTAATGCGCGCCCAGCGCTGTCTCCAGGCCGCCGCCCAGCGGCGTGCCGTGCAGGGCAGCGACGATGATCTTGGGCGAGGTCTCCATAATGCGGATGACCTCGTTGAGATCGGTGCCGGCGCGCGGCTTGCCGAACTCGCGAATGTCGGCGCCGGCGATGAAGGTGCGGCCGCCGCCGATCAGCACGATCGCCTTGATCGCCGGATCGGCGCCGAACGCCTTGACGCCCTCGTCGAGGCCGGTGCGCACGGCGGCGCTGAGCGCATTCACCGGCGGGTTGTTGACGGTGAGGACGCCGATCTCGCCTTGCGTCGAGCGGATGACGGCTGGCTCGGACATGTCGTTTTTCCCTCCGAAGCTTCATTCCGCGCCGCGAAAGCGCGTTCTGAGTGTTGGGGAACTCGTACCGCCTCAGACCGACAGGCGCAATCCGTCCTCGGCCGCCTCGACGCCCAGCGAGCCGACGCGCGAAAGCATCTCTGGACTCATGTGCGTCACGACCACGCGTTTGGCGCCGATATCGGGCAGATGCCGCTTCACCGTCTGCCAGTTGAGGTGGAAACGCACAGGCTTGTCGTCGAAATAGGTCTCGCAGACAAACAGGTCGACGCCTCTGGCCGCGTCGACGATGGCGTCGACCCATTCGGTGTCGCCGGTGTAGCACAGCGACTTGCCGTCGACCTCCACGCGCAGCGCCAGCGGCGGCGCGCCGCAGGGATGGCGCACGAGATGCGGCATCACGGTCAGCGCGCCGAGCGTCGCCGGCTCGTCGGGCGTGAACTCGACGATGGTCAGATCGAATTTCTGCGCGATGCCGCTGGAGTCGGGGAAGAACACCTCCATCGCCTGGAACAGCCGATCGCGCAGCCCCGGCGGACCGGCGATGGTCAAAGGCCGGCTGCGCCGGCTGCCGAGCTGGGCGTCGAGGATGAAGAAGGGCAAGCCGCCGAAATGGTCGCCGTGCAGATGCGTGATCAGGATCGCGTCGACGGCGTTGGGATCGATACCATGCTTGCGGATCGAGATCATCGAGCTGGCGCCGCAGTCGATCAGGAACGTCGCGCTTGGCGCTTTCACATGGAAGCAGGTGTTGAAGCGCCCGCCGCTGCCGAAGGCATCTCCGCAGCCGAGAAAGGTGAAATCGATCGCCATCGTCTATTCCGGCTCGATTCCGGTCTCGGCGACCAGCGTGCGCCATTTTGCGACCTCGGCGGCGGTGAAGGCGCGCAGCTCGTCGGGCGTCGAGCCGTAGACCTCGAAGCCCATGTCGGCGAGGCGCGAGGCGATCGCGGTATCGGCCAGCGCCTTGCGGGCGGATGCGTTGAGGCGTGCGACGATCGCCCCATCCGTACCGGACGGCGCATACATTGCGAACCAGGTCAACAGCTCGAAGCCGGGCAAGGTCGCGGCGATGGAAGGGACCCCCGGCAACAACGCGCTGGGCTGGGCCGAGCTGACCGCCAACGCGCGCAGCTTGCCGGCTCGGATCTGGCCCAGCGCCGCCGAGACGTCGATAAACATGAACTGCACGCTGCCGCCCAGCACGTCGGCCATCGCCTGTGGCGGGCTGCGGTAGGTGACGCGCGCGATATCCAGGCCCAGCCGCTTCACGAGCGTCGCCGAGGGCAGGAGATTGCCGCTCGAACCGGTGCCGTAGTTCACCTTGCCGGGATGGGCGCGCGCATGCGCTACCAGCGCCGCCACGTCGCGGTGCGGCGACTCCGCCGGTACGACGAGGACCTGGGCGATGTGGCCGAGCTTGGTGATCGGCGCGAAGTCTCGAACGGGATCGTAGGGTATCGTCTTGAGCAGCGACGCGGCGGCGGCCTGAGTCGTCGCCGATCCGACGAGGATCGTATAGCCATCGGCCGGCGCCTTGGCGACCTGGTTGGCGCCGATCGAGCCCTGCGCGCCCGGCTTGTTGTCGATGACGATCGGCTGGCTGAGATCGGCGGCGATCGACTCCGCGAGCACGCGGGCGAGGTTGTCGGTCGCCGTGCCGGGCGCGAAGCTCACGACGAAGCGGATCGGCTTGTCCGGCCAGGCCGCGCGGGCGGCCCCGGACAAGCCGAACGACGCCGCGGCGCCGGCGACGAGGAAGCTGCGTCGGCGCGTCGTCATCGGGCTCCTTCCTGCGGCGTCAGGCCGTCGGCAGCTTGTAGTCCTTGAACTGCTCGCGCAGCTTGGTCTTGAGGATCTTGCCGGTTGCACCGTGCGGGATCGCCTCGACGAACTGCACGTCGTCGGGCATCCACCACTTCGCGATCTTGCCCTGCAGGAACTCGAGGACCTGCTCCTTGGTGACGTTGGTACCCGGCCGGGGATGCACGATCAGCAGCGGCCGCTCGTCCCACTTGGGATGCGCCACGCCGATCACCGCGGCCTCGGCGACGCCGGGGCAGCCCATGGCGGCGTTCTCGAGATCGATCGAGGAGATCCACTCGCCGCCCGATTTGATGACGTCCTTGGAGCGGTCGGTGATCACCACCGAGCCGTCCTTCTCGATCTTGCAGACGTCGCCGGTGGCGAACCAGTCGTCTTTGCCGAACTGGCTCTTGCCGTCGCCTTTCATGTAGCCCTTCACGATCCAGGGACCGCGCACTACCATGTTGCCGGAGACGCTGCCGTCCTGCGGCAGGTCGTTGCCCTCGTCGTCGACGATCTTCATCTCGCAGCCGAAGACCGGCCGGCCCTGCTTGGCGGTGATGGCGAAGCGCTCGGCGTCGGGCAACTGGCGCTCGCCGCGGTTGAAGCGCGTCGTGGTGCCGAGCGGACTCATCTCGGTCATACCCCAGCCTTGCACGACCTCGGCGCCATGCTCGTTCCAGAAGCGCGAGATCATCGAGATCGGCACCGCCGAGCCGCCGATCAGGGTGCGCTTGACCGACGACATCTTGAGCTTGTTCTGGGCGCAGTAGTCGAGCAGGGCGAGCCACACCGTCGGCACGCCGGCGCTCAGTGTCACCCGCTCCTTGTCGAGCAGCTCGTAGACGCTGGCGCCATCGAGCTTGGCGCCGGGGAACACCAGCTTGGCGCCGCAGATCGGCGCGGCGTAGACCAGGCCCCAGGCGTTGGCATGGAACATCGGCACCACGGGAAGCACCGTGGTGTCGGGATCCATCGGAATCACCGAGCCGTTGGACGCCATCATCGTGTGGATGAGCGTCGAGCGGTGCGAATAGAGCACGCCCTTGGGATTGCCCGTCGTCCCCGAGGTGTAGCAGAGCGACGAGGCGGTCTTCTCGTCGAAGTCCGGCCAACGCAGCGTGCCCGGCTTGTCGGCGATCAGCTCCTCGTAGCACAGCAGGCTGGGAATCTTGGACGATGACGGCATGTGCGCGCGGTCGGTCATCACCACGACATGCTTCACCGTCTTGAGGTGGTCGATCACGCCTTCGACGATCGGCAGCAAGTTCAGGTCGACGAGGATGATCTGGTCCTCGGCGTGGTTGGCGATGTAGGTGATGTGGTCGGGCGCCAGGCGCGGATTGATGGTGTGCAGCACCGCGCCGATACCTGAGATGCCGAAATAGCACTCGAAATGGCGGTAGGTGTTCCAGGCGATGGTGCCGACGCGGTCGCCCAGCTTGATGCCCAGCCCCTGCAGCGCCTCGGCCAGCTTCTTGGAGCGCTTGTGCGCGTCGCCGTAGCCATAGCGATGGATGGGGCCCTCGACGGTGCGCGAGACGATCTCGACGTCGGAATAGTAATTGGCGGCGAAATCGATGATCTGCGAGATCAGCAGCGGACGGTCCTGCATCAGGCCGAGCATTGGCGTTTCCTCTGGTGGGTGCGGTTATTCCTGTCGCACTGTCATAACATGTCCCGCCGGGATCGCCACTGCGGTCCCAGGATTCGGCCCAAGCATACGCCGTCCCAGGCGCATTGATGCGTCATCCCGAGCGTAGCGAGGGGGGCGCCTCGAGCCGAAGTCTCCTTGGCGGGAGATTCCTCGCTGCGCTCGGAATGACGGGATGGGTCAGGCCGCGTCGTCGCCCAGTTCCTGCCTTACCAAGTTGATCCAGTAGGCCGCGCCGGTGAGCAGGGCCTTGTCGTTGAAGTCGTAGACCGGCGTGTGGACGTGCTGGCAACCGCCCTCGGCGTCGCCGCCGTTGCCAATGAAGATGTAGGCGCCGGGCAGCTTCTCGAGCATGAAGGCGAAGTCCTCGGCGCCGGTCATCGGCGTCATCTTGCCGTTGACCTTGTCGACGCCCGCCGTGGCCTGCGCCGCCTTCACGGCGATCGCTGTCTGCTCCTTGGCGTTGACCAGCGGCGGGTAGCGGCGCTGGTACGTGTACTCGGCCGTGCAGCCCCAGGCCTCGGCGGTCGATTTGGCAATCTCGCCCATGCGGCGCTCCAGCAAGTCGCGCACGGCGGGGCTGTAGCTGCGCGCCGTGCCACGCACCAGCACGTCGGACGGAATCACGTTGGGTGAGCCGTAGGTGCCGGCGGCGATATGGCCGACGCTCAGCACCGCCGTCTGCGACGACGGCACGTTGCGGCCGATGATGCCCTGGATGGCGAGGATGAAGCTGGCCATCGGCGTCGTCGGATCGGTGCCGCGCTCGGGCAGCGCGCCGTGGCCGCCGGTGCCCTTGAAGGTCACCGTCCACGAATCGCTGGCCGCCAGCATCGGACCGGGGCAGATGGCGAAGTGGCCTGTGGGCACGCCGGGCATGTTGTGCATGCCGTAGACCGCGTCGCAGGGGAACAGGTCGAACAGGCCTTCCTCGATCATCACCCGCGCGCCGCCAAGGCCTTCCTCCGCGGGCTGGAAGATGAAGTGGATGGTGCCGGCGAAGTCGGGATTGGCCGCGAGATGCTTGGCCGCGCCCAGCAACATCGCGGTGTGCCCGTCATGCCCGCAGGCGTGCATCTTGCCGTCGATCACCGAGCGGTGCGCGAAGTCGTTCTTCTCCTGCAGGTGCAGGGCGTCCATATCGGCGCGCAGGCCGATGGTCTTCTGGCCCGGCCGGGCGCCCTTGAGCGTGCCGACCACGCCGGTGGTGGCGAGCCCGCGATGGATCGGGATGCCCCATTCGGTGAGCTTGGCGGCGACGATGTCGGCCGTCCGCACCTCCTCGAAGGCGGTCTCGGGGTGCTTGTGGATGTCGCGGCGGATCGCGATCATCTCGGCCTCGGACGGCTTCAGCGCGTCCAACACGTCATGCGGCATATGAGCTCTCCCTGTCGCGTGCCAGCATAGCGCCGCGATGAGCCGATGGGGAAGGGATGGGGGATACGACACGTTTCGCCGGCGAGCGCCCCGTACTGACGACCAGGCGACTCGTGCTGCGCCAGCCCGTAGACGCAGATATGCCCGCGATCATCGACACCGTGGGAGATTTGCGCGTGTCGCGAAACCTGGCGCGCGTTCCTCATCCCTACACGGAGGTTGATGCGCGCTTCTTCCTCGACCAGATCGCGCCGCGCGAGATCGTCTGGGCTTTGACACTGCGATCGACGACGAGGCTCATCGGCATGACCGGCCTCAGCCCGACCGAGGATCCCGATGAGGCGGAGCTGGGCTACTACCTCGCGGTAGCCCAGTGGGGTCAGGGCCTGGCGACCGAGGCCGGGCGCGCGGTGCTCGACTACGGCTTCGGTGTCGCGGGCTTCACGTCGATCGTCGCCGGATACTTCGCGGAGAATCCGGCGTCCGGTCATGTGCTTCGTAAGCTCGGTTTCGTCGAAACCGGCCGCGCCGACCGTGGTTGCCTCGCGACCGGTCGGACCGAGCCGTCTGTTGAGCTGCGGCTCGATGCGTCGTCTCGGCTATGCTGATGAGATCTGACTCGAGGGAGACCGCGAGGCCGTGAACGACCACACCCTATTTCCCGTGCGCTCGAGCCTGACCTTGGCGCAGGCCGACGCGATGATCGCCGGCGCGCTCGCCGCGGCGCGCGCCGCCGAGCTGTTGCCGCTCACCGTCGCGGTACTCGATTCCGGCGGTCAGCTCGTCGCCTACAAGCGGGAGGATGGCTGCGGCGTGCTGCGCTTCGATATCGCGCTGGGCAAGGCGTGGGGGGCGCTGGGCATGGGTATCTCAAGCCGCACCTTGCGCGACCGTCTGGGCAATCGTCCGGCCTTCCAGGGCGCGCTGGCGGCGGCCTCCGACGGCCGCTTCGTGCCGGTGCCGGGCGGCGTACTGGCGATCGACGCGCAGGGCCACGCCATCGGCGCGATCGGCATCAGCGGCGACGCCTCCGATCGCGACGAATACGCCGCGATCATGGGCGTGCGGGCCGCCGGTCTCGTCTCGCATCCCGCCGCGCCGGCCGAGAACTGGCGATCGGCGGGGCTCTGACTATCCGGGGAGGTTCACATGCGTCGTCGTTCCCTGATCGCCGCCGGCGCTGCCGCGTTGGCCCTGCCGTCGCTGGCCCGCGCGCAGGCGTGGCCCTCGCAGCCCGTCCGCCTCGTGATCGCCTTTCCGCCCGGTGGCCCGACCGACGTCTACGGCCGCCTGTTTGCGGAGCGGCTGTCGCGTGCGCTCGGCCAGCCTGTCGTGGTCGAGAACAAGGCCGGTGCGGCCGGAGTCATCGGCTCGGCCGGCGTCGCGCGCGCCAAGCCGGATGGCTACACGCTGCTGTTCGGCACCGGCTCCACGCAGGCGCTCTACGCCTCGATGGCGGCCAAGCCGGAATACGATGTCGTGAAGGATTTCACCTACATCGCCCATGTCGGCGGCGGGCCGGCGGCGTTCATCGGCCATCTCCAGCAGCCGGACTCGCTGATGGGCCTGATCGCGGTGGCGCGCGCGAAGCCCGGTACGCTGAGCTATGGCTCGCCCGGCAGCGGCACGTTGCTGCATCTCACCACCGAGCGGCTGAAGACGGCGCTGGGCGGCGTATCGCTGACCCACGTGCCGTATCGCGGCAGCGGCCCGGCGATGACCGACCTGCTGGCCGGCCAGATCGCCATGGTGGTCACGACCCTGGGCAGCGCGCTGCCGTTCCATGGCTCCGGCCGCGCGCGGCTGCTGGCCGTCGCCACCGCCCAGCGCACCGTGCTCGCGCCGCAGGTCCCCTCCGTGTCGGAACTGTTGGGCGGCCAGCCTTTCGAAGCCGTGCTCTGGCATTGCCTCGCGGGGCCTGCCGGTCTGCCGGCGGAGGTTGTCACTCGGCTAGCCGCCGCCGTCCGGGAAACAATGGCCGACGCCGCCTTGCTCAAGGCGCTGGCGGATCAGGGCATCGTGCCGGTGACGGACTCGACGCCGGCATCGACCGCCGAGTTCGTGCGCGCCGAGGCCGATCGCTGGGCGCCTATCGTCAAGGCGGCAGACATCAAGCTCGATTGAGGCGTGGCGTAGTCGTGTTCGCGGTCGCTCATGCGGTGAGATGGCGCCGGTGATTGGTGACGGATCATTGATCGGCTATACGTGCCGCTAACATGACAAGTCCCCTGATCAACCGCCGCGACCTGGCCTTCGTGCTTTACGACCTGCTCGATGTCGGGGCGTTCACCCAGCAAGCTCGCTACGCCGATCACAGTCGCGAGACGTTCGAGGCGGCGATCGAGACGGCGCATCGCCTGGCGCTGGAGAAGTTCCATCCGCACAATGCCAAGGCCGACAAGAACGAGCCGACCTTCGACGGCAACACCGTGAGCATGATCCCCGAGGTCGCCGAGGCGCTCGCCGCCTTCCGCGACGCCGGCTTCTTCGCGCCGACCAAGGATTACGAGCTGGGCGGCATGCAGTTGCCGTTGACCGTGGCGCAGGCGTGCAACGCCATGTTCCAGTCGGCCAATATCGGCAGCGCCGGCTACCCGTTCCTCACCGTCGGCGCGGCCAACCTGATCGAGAGCTTCGGCTCGCAGGAGCAGAAGTCGCTCTATATGGCGCCGATGCTGGCCGGCCGCTTCTTCGGGACGATGTGCCTGAGCGAGCCGCAGGCGGGCTCGTCGCTGGCCGACATCCGCACCCGCGCTGAGCCGCAGCCCGACGGCAGCTATCGCGTGATCGGCAACAAGATGTGGATCTCCGGCGGCGACCACGAGCTCTCCGAGAACATCGTGCACATGGTGTTGGCCAAGATCCCCGGCGGTCCGCCCGGTGTGAAGGGTATTTCGCTGTTCATCGTGCCCAAGCGCACGGTCAATCCGGATGGCAGCGTCGGTGAGCGCAACGACGTGAGGCTGGCCGGTCTCAATCACAAAATGGGTTACCGCGGTACGACCAACACGGTGCTGAATTTCGGCGAGAAGGGTGGCGCCGTCGGCTATCTGCTCGGCCAGCCGCATCGCGGCCTGGAATACATGTTCCAGATGATGAACGAGGCGCGCATCGGCGTTGGCCAGGGCGCGGTGATGCTGGCCTATGCCGCGTATCTCTTCTCGCTCGAGTACGCGCGCGGCCGGCCGCAGGGGCGCGCGCCCGACAGCAAGGATCCGGCCTCGCCGATGATCCCCATTGTCGAGCACGCCGACGTCAAGCGCATGCTGCTGCACCAGAAATGGGTGAGCGAGGGCGGCCTGCATCTGTGCCTCTACGCCGCTTCGCTGGTCGATCGCATCGCCATGGCCGGTGATGCCGCGCAGAAGGCGCGGCTGGAGCTGCTGCTCGATACGCTCACCCCGATCGTCAAGGGCTGGCTGTCGGAGGTCTGCCTGAAGTCGAACGAGCATGCCGTGCAGATCCTCGGCGGGTATGGCTACACCCGCGACTATCCGGTCGAGCAGTATTATCGCGACCAGCGGCTCAACCCGATCCACGAGGGCACCGACGGCATCCAGGCCATCGACCTCCTGGGTCGCAAGATGGCGATCAAGGGCGGTGCCGGCTGGAACGCCGTGAAAGCGGAGATCGCGCGCGCCATCGCCATCGCCGAGGCGCACGACGAGCTCAGGCCGATGGCCCGCGACCTCGCCGGCCTGGTGGAGACGGTCGAGGCGACGCGCGCCACCTTGCTGGGCGCGATGGGTAAAGGGCAGGCGTCGCTGGCGCTGGCCAACGCCTTCCATTTCCTTGACCTGTTCGGCCTGCTGGTGATGGGCTGGATGTGGCTGTGGCAGGCCAGCGCCGTGCGCGATCTGCCGCCGCCCGCGACCGCCGAAGAGCGCGCCTTCCGCGCCGGCAAGCTCGCGGCCTGCCGCTATTTCTTCACCTACGAGGTGCCGCGCTCGGCCTATCTCGCCTCGATGCTGGTCAGGCTCGACGACACGATGCTCTCGATGCGGAGCGAGTGGTTCGCCTGACGAACCGCGCGGCCCGGTGCGCTTGCGGCCGCGTGGGCGGCGCGCCACCTTGCGTCCATCCAGTCATCCGGAGGCAAATCCATGGCGTCGCCGCTTTTCGACCTCACCGGCAAGGTCGCCATCGTCACCGGCTCGAGCAAGGGCATCGGCAAGTCGATCGCCGAGCAGCTGGCGCTGCAGGGCGCCAAGGTCGTGGTGTCGAGCCGCAAGCTGCCGGTGTGCGAGGAGGTGGCTGGCCAGATCAACGCCGCCGGCGGCCAGGCCATCGCCATCGGCTGCAACATCTCCGACAAGGCGCAGTGCGAGCGGCTGGTCGCCGAGACCCGCCGCCAGCTCGGGCCGATCGACATCCTGGTCTGCAACGCGGCCAGCAACCCGTATTACGGCTCGACCGAGAAGATGCCCGACGACGTCTTCATGAAGGTGATGCAGAACAACATCCTGTCCAACATCTGGCTGATCAACCAGTCGGTGCCCGACATGCGCGCCAAGAAGGACGGGGCGATCATCATCGTCTCGTCGATAGGCGGTGTGCGTGGGTCGCCGGTGATCGGCGCCTACTGCGTCTCCAAGGCGGCCGACATGCAGCTCGCCCGCAACCTCGCCATCGAGCTGGGGCCGGACAACATCCGCATCAACACCATCGCCCCGGGCCTGGTGAAGACCGACTTCGCCAAGGCGCTGTGGGACGATCCGGTCTACCTCAACAAGCGCCTGCAATCGGCGCCGCTGCGCCGCATCGGCGAGCCAGAGGATATCGGCGGCATCGCCGTGCTGCTGGCGTCCAAAGCCGGTGCCTTTATCACCGGCCAGACGATCATCGCCGACGCCGGCGTGACGATCGGAGGCTAGGACGCGAAAGACCGAGGTTTCTCATGAGTAATCACTCCTAATATACTGAAATCAATCATTTTTCATGCAGCGACGCGAGTCGTCGTCTGGGGCGATGGCTTATGAAAAGCCCATAAGATGCTGTTCGGTAAAGATTATCCTTGAATTGGCTTTCGGAATTGAATTGACATTTAACATTAGGAGGGGCAATTTATACATTGGCAAGACGAAGACCGGCTGGGCTGGTCGATGTCAACCGACAGCGCTCTTCGATATTTGCGAGGGGCGTCGTCAGATGAAAACAACGACGCGTTCGCTCCCCCGGCACAGGCGCGCATTGTCGACCGTTTATTTTGGAGAGAGACGATGTTCGTCGCCGCCGATTCCCCCAGAGTCCGCAAGCTTGTTACGCCGTTTGTCGAGATCGGCATCGCGCTGGCGTTCGTGATGCTCGCCGTTCCGGCCTCGCTGCGCGTCATCACGATCGCCTGACTCTTGGGCGCCTGACTTTTGAGCGCCTGACCGCCCGGGGTCCGACCCGGAATCGAAACGGCCGGCTGATCGCCGGCCGCTCGTGTTTGTGCCGAGGCCTTGGTCGAGATCAGCCGAGCTGAGTGGCGTTCTGGACGATCTTGCCCACCAGGCCGTACTCCACCGCCTGCTGCGCGCTCATCCAGTAGTCGCGTTCCGTATCCTTCTCGATCCGTTCCAGCGGCTGGCCAGTCTCGGCGGCGAAGATCTCGTTGAGCCGTCGCCGCATGCGCAGGATCTCCTTGGCCTGGATGGCGAAATCCGAGGCTGAGCCCATGGCGCCGCCCGACGGCTGGTGCAGCAGAAAGCGGGTGTTGGGCAGGCTGTAGCGGTTCTCGCGCTTGGCTGCGGCGTAGATCAGGGCGCCGGCGCTGGCCACCCAGCCGGTACCGACCACGCGTACGTCAGGCTTCACGAACTTGATCATGTCGTAGATCGTGTCGCCCGATTCGACATGGCCGCCCTGGCTGTTGATGTAGATCGTGATCGGATCGTCGCCGGCCGATTGCAGAGCCAGCAGGCGGGCCGAGACCTCGCGCGCCAGCTTCTGGTCGATGCCGCCATAGATCAGGACGGTTCGCGCCTTGAACAGCCGCTCCTCGATCGCCGGCGTCTTGTCACGGGCCTCGCCCTTGTCGGCCTTCTTCTTCTTGTCGTCGTCATCGTCATCATCGTCGTCGTCGTCGAAACGGATGTCGGCTGGCACCATGACGCTCTCTCTTTCGAAGTAGGGGGATGACGCCGGGTATCACGCGGCCGGCCCGCGGGCAAGGCTCAGGCCGTCACGCCGCCATCGGCCACGAACTCGGCCCCGGTGCTGAACGAGGATTCGTCAGAGATCAGGAACAGGATCAGCCGGGCGATCTCCTCGGGCCGGCCCAGGCGACCCATGGGGTGCAGGCTCTCGAGGTATTGCCGGCCGCTCATGTTGTCGATGGTCATGGCCAGCCGCGGCGCGATCATCGGCGTGTCGATCCAGCCGGGATGCACGGAATTGCACCGGATTGGATAGCCCATGGTGCCGCAGTGGATCGCCACGTTCTTGCTCAGCAGGCGCACCGCGCCCTTGCTGGCGGCATAGGCGGGAGCGCGCGCCATGCCGCGCAGGCCCAGCACCGAGGAGATGTTGACGATCGAGCCCGGCTGGTCGGCCGGGTTACCCTTCATCGCCAGCACGCCGTGCTTGCAGCCGAGGAACACGCCCAGCCCGTTGATGCGGTAGACGCGGCGGAACTCCTCAAGCGAGACCTCCTCGACGTCGCCGCCGACGCCCACGCCAGCGGCGTTGACCACGCCATGCAGGCCGCCGAAGCGCTTCACCGTGGCGGCGACGCAGGCTTGCCAATCACTCTCGACCGTGGTGTCGAGGCGGCAGAACAGAGCGCTGTCGCCCAGCGCGGCGGCCAGCGCCGTGCCGGCGGCCTCGTTGAGGTCGGCGATCACGACCTTGCCGCCTTCGCGCACGATCAGCCGCGCACTTTCGGCGCCGATGCCAGACGCGCCGCCGGTGACGATCACCACCTTGCCGTCAACGCGGGGCATTGAGCATCCTCCGCTGGATTCCCGATGTGATGCCGCCATCGGCGACCAGCTCCGAGCCGGTGACGAAGCGCGACCGGTCGGAGGCGAGGTAGAGCACAGCCTCGGCGATATCCTCGGGCTCGCCCATGTGGCCGATGGGATGGCGCGCTCCGATGAAGGCCTTGCCCTGCTCGTGGCCCATCATCTGCCACAGCGGATTGAAGATCGGCGTGTCGATACCGCCGGGATGGATCGAGTTGCAGCGGATGGCGTAGCCCTTCTCGGCGCATTGCTGGGCCACGCTCTTGGTCAGCAGCCGTACCGCGCCCTTGCTGGCGGTGTAGGCGCAGGGTCCGGCGGCGCCGACCAGGCCGGCGATCGAGGAGATGTTGACGATCGCGCCCTTGGACGCGGCCTTGGCCGGCCCGGTGCGTTTCATCGCCTCGATGCCGTACTTGCAGCCCAGGAACACGCCGTCGAGGTTGACCGCGTGCACGTGTTCCCAGTTCTCGACGGTGGTCGTCTCGACGCTGCCCTGGCCGCCGGAAACGCCGGCGTTGTTGACCAGGATGTCGAGGCGGCCGAAGTGCCGCAGCGTGTCGTCGATCACGCGCCGCCAGTCGGCCTCGCTGGCGACGTCGAGGCGCCGAAAAACGGCCATGCCGCCGATCTCGTTCGCGACCTTCGCGCCCAGATCGTCCTGAACGTCGGCCACGACCACTGCTGCGCCTTCGCGCGCCAGCAGCCGGCAGGTCGCCGCGCCGATGCCGGAGGCGCCGCCGGTGACGATGGCGACGAGGTTGTCGAGATCCGCCATCATGCCCTCACATCGCCGTGCAGCCGCCGTCGACCACCATCTCGGCGCCTGTCGTGAACTTCGATTCGTCGGAGGCGAGGTAGAGGATCATGTAGCCGATGTCGTTAGGCTCGCCGATCTTGCCCATCGGCACCATGCGCAGCAGCCGCTTGCGCGCCTTCTCCGGATCCTTGTCCTCGGCGATGCCCTGCTGGACCATCGGCGTGTCGATGAACGCGGGGTGCACGGAGTTGCAGCGGATGTCGTATCCCGCACGCGCGCAGTGCAGGGCCACGCTCTTGGTCAGCAGGCGCACGGCGCCCTTGGACGGCGAGTAGGCGGCCATCTGCCAGCCGCTCACCAGGCCGGCGACCGAGGAGATGTTGACGATCGAGCAGGGCTGGCCATTGCCCTTCATGACGCGGATCGCGTTCTGGCAGCCTAGGAAAGTACCCTCGCAATTCACGCTCATCATGCGTTTGAAGTCCGCCAGCGTGACGGTCTCGATCGAGCCGTCGGGCCAGGCGATGCCGGCGGAATTAACCAGCACGTTGAGCTTGCCGAACCGTTTCATCGTCTCGTCGACGACCTCCTTCCAGCGCGATTCGCTGGTGACGTCGTGCTCGAGGAATACCGCGCCGCCGCCGATCTCAGCCGCCGCCTTCGGGCCCTTATCCTTCTGCACGTCGGTGATCACCACCTTCGCGCCTTCGCCCGACAGCAGCTTGGCCGTCGCCAGGCCCAGCCCCGACGCGCCGCCGGTGACCAGCGCGACCTTGCCCGCGACGCGTCCCGCCATGTCGTTCCTCCTTCAGGGATCGCGCAGAGATTAGCCGCGCGGAGCGCGCGGGGACAAAAGAAAAGGCCCGGGACTTGCCCGGGCCTCTCGCTTGATGGAACCGCCGATCAGAAACCGAGCGGCTGCGTCACGCGGGTCCAACGGCCGCCCTTGACCACCGCGAGGAACGACGAGCTCGCGCCCTGGCGGATCTTGTCGCTGAAGGTCACCTCCGGGCCGTTGAAGATGTCCTTGTAGCCCTTGATCGCTTCCATGCCCTTGATGAAGCTGTCCAGCGTCAGGTCGGCGCCGGCGTTCTTGATGCCCACGGCGGTGAGGTCGGCGGCGACATAGCCGTAGACCGCGCCGATGTTCGGGTCGATGTTGAACTTCTTCTTGTAGTCGGCGACGAACTTCTTGACGCTCTCGACCGAGCTGTCGGCGTAGGGCATCTCGGTCAGGCCCATGCCGTAGAAGCCCTCCATGCCCTGCGCGGCGCCGACGACGAGGTCGTAGACTGCCGCCGAGCCGACGAAGTCGACATCGGTCCAGCCCATCTTGCGCGCCGTGTTGTAGGGCACGATCGAGTCACGCACGATGGTGCCCATCAGGATCAGGTCGCAGCCGGCGGCTTTCAACTTGGTGATCGGTGCCGTGAAGTCCTGGTCGGTCGGCTTGTGAGCGGCGGTCTCGACCACCTTCATGCCGAGCTGCTTGGTCTGGATCTCGGCGCCGATCAGGATCTCCTTGCCGAAGTCGGTGTCCTGATACATCACGCAGACGGCCTTCTTGCCCTTCTCCTTGACGAAGTACTGCACGGCCGACCGGATCTGGTCGACGTAGGACGCCGCGCCGTAGAACTTCAGGCGCTCGAACGGCTCGTACATCGAGCGTGCCGCCGACAGCGGGAACAGGTTGGGCACGTTGGCCGCGAACTGGTCCTTGAAGCAGGCGTTGTTCATCGGCGTGCCCAGCGCCGCGACGAAGGCGAAGACGTTGTCGCGGTTGATCAGCTTGTTGCAGGCCTGTACCGCCTTGGGGACCTGGTAGGCTTGGTCCTCGACGATCAGCTTGATCTTGCGGCCATTGATGCCGCCGGCGTCGTTGAGCTCCTCGACGCGCATGCGCACCGCGTTCGAGGATGACACGCCGTAGGTCGCCGCCACGCCACTGATGTCGGTCGGCATACCCAGGATGATCTCGGTCTTGGATACGCCACGTGTCTGCGCGGCGGCGCCGGTGGCGATCACCGCGCTGAGCGCCGCGACCGTTGCGATTGCCAGTTTCTGACGCATCTCTTCGTTCCTCCCGTTGATGACACAGCCCCTTTGGGCGGCGTTCTACGCGGCTTCCGCGTACATGCTATCGATAAGCCCCTTGTACTTTTCGTTCACGAATTTGCGCTTGAGCTTCATGGTCGGGGTGACCTCGTCGTCCTCAGCCGAGAGCTGATGCTCCAGCAGGCGGAACTTCTTGATCGTCTCGACCCGCGCGAAACCCTGGTTGACCTTCTCGATTTCCGACCAGATCAGGTCCTGCACCTCGCGCGCGCGGCAAAGCGAGGTGAAGTCGGTGAATGGCACGTTGCTGTCCTGTGCGTATTTCGACACGCTATCGTAGTCGATCATCACCAGGCAGGTCAGGAACTTGCGCCGATCGCCGATCACCACCGCATCGGAAATATAGGGCGAGAATTTCAGCTGGTTCTCGATCTCCGAGGGCGTGACGTTCTTGCCGCCGGCTGTGATGATGATGTCCTTCATCCGGTCGGTGATGCGCAAGTAGCCTTCGTTGTCAATGGTGCCGACATCGCCGGTGTGCAGCCAGCCATCGCGCAGGGTCTCGGCCGTCTTCTCCGGCTGATTCAGGTAGCCCATGAAGATGTGTGGCCCACGCAGCACGATCTCGCCCTCGGGCGACAGCTTGAGCTCGGTGTTGGGCGCGGCGACGCCGACGGTGCCGAGCTTGATGCGGTCGGGCATGCCGGTGGCCACGCCGCAATTCTCGGTCTGGCCATAGACTTCGCGCATGTCGATACCCAGCGCGCGGTACCAGCGGATTAGGTCGGGCGCGATCGGCGCGGCGCCGGTGCCGGCGAAACGCACGCGATGCATGCCGATGGCGCGCTTGATGTTGTCGAGCACGCAGTAATCGGCGACGGCGAATTGCAGCTTCAGCAGAGCCGAAGGCTCCTGACCCTCGAGCTTCGCCTCGGCGATCTTCATGCCGACGCCCAGCGCCCAGGCATAGGCGGTGCGGCCTAGCCAGGTCGCTTCCTTCATGCGGATGGCGATGCCGGAGTAGAAGCGCTCCCAGATGCGCGGCACGGCGAAGAAGGTCGTCGGCGCCACCTCGCGCACGTTGTCCGGCACCGTCTCGACGCTTTCGGCGAAATTGGCGATGGCGCCGGAGCGCAGCGGCAGGAAGGCGGTGAAGGTGCGCTCCGCGACGTGACAGAGCGGCAGGAAGGCGAGTTGCTCGCCATTCGTCTCCATCGGGATGAAGGCGTCGGCGTTGGCGAGCTGGAAAATCACGTTACGATGCGAGAGCATCGCGCCCTTGGGCGGGCCGGTCGTGCCTGAGGTGTAGACGAGGATCGCCAGCGCCTCGGCACGCGAGGCGGCGACCAGCTTCTCCCATTTGCCGGGGTGGGCCTTGTCGTATTCGCCACCCAGCTTCAGCAGTTCCTCGAACGACAGGATCTGCGGGTCGCTGAACTCGCTCAGCCCCTCCATGTCGAAGATGAAAGCTTTCTCGATCTTCGGACAACGCCCGCGCACCTCGAGGAACTTGTCGAGCTGTTCCTCGTTCTCGACGAACACGAAGCGCGTGGCACTGTCGTTGAGAATATACTCAACCTGCTTCGCCGCGTCGGTCGGGTAGATGCCGTTGGACACGCCGCCGGCGCCCATGATGCCCATGTCGGCGTAGAGCCACTCGGGGATCGTGTCGGCGAGGATGGACACCACGTCGCCGTGCGCCAGGCCGAGACTGGCCAGCCCCATACCGACCGCACGCGCCCGCTCGCCGTACTCGCGCCAGCTGGTCGAACGCCAGATGCCCAGCGTCTTCTCGCGGAAGGCCGTCTTGCCGTCGCGCGCGCACACCTGATGCCAGAACAGCTTCGGGATGGTGTCGCAGCCCTCGACCTCGATCTTCTTGATCGAGCCCGCGTGGACATCCGCGTTCATCTCCGGCGGCCCTCCCTGGCTTGGCCTGATTTCGTTCCGTCTTACCTACCGCATCCCGGCTCTCAGCGCCACGTCTTGCGCTTCTTCCAACGCCGCTGTCCGCGGGCGCCTTCTTCCTTGATGCCCAGGTAGAATTCCTTGATGTCCTCCTTTTGCAGGAGGCGTTCGCAGGTGTCGGCCATGACGATGCGGCCGACCTCCAGCACGTAGCCGTAGTCGGCGACCTGAAGCGCCATGTTGGCGTTCTGCTCGACCAGCAGGATGGTGACACCGCGCTCCTTGTTGATGCGCACGATGATGTCGAAGATTTCCTTCACCAGCTTGGGCGACAGGCCGAGCGATGGCTCGTCCAGCAGCATCATGCGCGGATTGGCCATCAGCGCGCGGCTGATCGCCAACATCTGCTGCTCCCCGCCCGACAGCGAGCCCGCCCTCTGATCGGCGCGCTCCTTCAGGACCGGGAAGTAGCCGAACACCGTCTCCAGGTCCTTGGCGACCCCGTCGGGATCGCGCCTTGTGTACGCGCCCATGCGCAGGTTTTCGCGTACACTCAGGAACGGGAAGACCTCGCGGCCCTCGGGCACGTGGCTCATGCCCAGGCGCATAACCTTGTCGGGGTCCATGCGCTGGATCTCGCGGCCTTCGAAGGTCACCGAGCCCTTTTGCGGATCCATCACGCCGCTGACGGTCTTCAGCACCGTGGTCTTGCCGGCGCCGTTGGCGCCCAGGATGGTGACGATGTCGCCCTTGGGCACCTCGAAGGAGACGCCGCGGATAGCCATGATCGGACCGTAGTAGGTCTCGATGTTGCTGACTTTGAGCTGGGCCTCGGTCATGGCGGCTCAGCCTCCGAGATAGGCGCGCACGACGTCGGGGTGGCTCTGCACCTCCGAGGGCGTGCCGGTGGCGATCGGCCGGCCGTAGTTCAGGGCCAGCACCCGATCGGATACCGCCGAAACCAGCTTCATGTCGTGCTCGACCATCAGCACGGTGATGCCCAGCAGGTTCTTGATGTCCTGGATCCAGAACGCCATGTCCTCGGTCTCCTCGACGTTCAGGCCGGAGGATGGCTCGTCGAGCAGCAGCAGCTTGGGATTGGTGCACAGCGCGCGCGCCAGCTCGGTCACCTTGCGCACGCCGTAGGGCAGGTTGACGATGAAGCTGTCGCGATATTGCTGCAGGTCGAGGAACTCGATGACCTTCTCCACGGCCTCGCGATGCTCCAGCTCCTTGCGTCGCACCGAGGGCAGGAACAGCAGCTCCGAGAAGAAGCCGGAGGTTTTGTGCGCGTGACGCGCCAACAGCAGGTTCTGCAGCAACGTGGCGTGCTCGAACAACTCGATGTTCTGGAAGGTGCGCGCGATGCCGAGCGCGGCGATCTTGTGCGGCGGCACCTGGGTGATGTCGTTGCCGTCGAAGACCAGGCGGCCGCCGCTGGGCTCGTAGATGCGGCTGACCAGGTTGAAGATCGTGGTCTTGCCGGCGCCGTTGGGGCCGATGATGGTGAAGACCTCGCCTTTGGCGACGTCGAAGGTCACCCCGTCGACGGCCTTGATGCCGCCGAAGTTGATCGACAGGTTGTCGGCCTGGAAGAGGCTCACCTGAGACGCTCCGACTTCATGTAGCTCTTCTGCCGCTTGAAGGTGGCGCGCTTGTACATGGGGAAGGTCGAGAAGAAGACGCGGATCTTCACCCAGCGGCCATATATGCCCAGCGGCTCGAGCAGGATCACCAGCACCAGGATCAGGCCCAGGATGCCGGCCTCGACGCCGGGCTTGGCGAGGAAGCCGCCGATCGCCTTGCCGATGGCGCCGATCGCGGCGATGCCGGTCGAGGTCGCGGCGGCGCCGAGGCTGGCCGGGATCTCGTCGCGCAGGATCGAGATGATCGGCGGCAGCAACACGACGAAGATCGCGCCGAAGATCGTGCCGTGCAGCGAGCCCAGCCCGCCCACGATCACCAGCAGCAGGAAGTTGATCGACAGCAGGATGTTGAAGATGTCGGGCGCGAGATGGGAGATCTTGTGGGCGTAAAGCGCGCCGGCCAGGCCCATCAGGCCTGCGGAGTAGGCGAAGGCGATCGACTTGTAGATCGCCAAGTGCACGCCCATGGACTGCGCGGCGATTTCGCTGTCGCGGATCGCCACCCAGGCGCGGCCGGTGGGCGAGCGCAGCAGGTTGCGCGTGAGCCACAAGGACAGGACGAGGAAGAAGAGACAGAGGTAATAGAAATTGGCCTTGCTGACCGAGATTCCGAAGATCACCGGCATGGCGACGGGCAAGCCATCGAAGCCCTGCGTCACCGCCGTCCAGTGGTTGAAGACCTCCTGGATGATCAGCGCGAAGGCCAGCGTCGCGATCGTGAGATAGATGCCGGTCATCCGCAGCGCGGGCAGGCCAACGATCAGGCCGCAGGCGGTGGTGATGACGACGGCCATGGCGACCGACGGGATCCAGGGAATGCCGATCTTGAGGAAGTAGCCGTGTGCATAGGCGCCAATGCCGAGGAAGGCGGCGTGGCCAAGTGACACCAGCCCGGTATAGCCCACCAGCACCATCAGCGAGATGCCGCAAATGGCGTAGATCAGTACCAGGCTGATCTCGGTGACGTAGTAGGTCGACATCAGCAGGGGCAGGCCTAGCGCTGCGACGCCGAGCAGGCTGTACCAGAACAGGTCGACCTTGTCGCGAAACAGGCCGACATCCTGATTGTACGAGGTCTTGAACAGGAAACGCATCGGCCGCCCCTACACTTTCTTGCGGCCAAGCGAGCCGAAAAGGCCCTGCGGGCGAACCGCGAGCATGAGCAGCAGCACGACGTAGGGGGCCGCGTCCTTGAAGCCGTCTGGCAGGAAGCGGCCGGCGAAGAGCTCGATCAGCCCGATGACGATGCCGCCGACCAGCGCGCCGGGGATCGAGCCGAAGCCGCCCAGCACCGCCGCGGCGAAGGCCTTCAGCGCCACCGCCAAGCCCATGTTGATATCGATCAGGGTGACTGGCGCCAGCAGGATGCCGGCCACCGCCGCCGTCGCCGCCGAGATCGCCCAGATGAACGAGAAGATCAGCTTGACCGGAATGCCCATGTAGTAGGCGGCGAGCTGATTCTGCGACGTCGCCTGCATGGCCACGCCGATCCGGGTGTAGTTGAAGAAGGCGTAGAGCGTGCCACACAGCAGGATGGTACCGACGACGATCGACAGGTACTGGTCGCTGAAGGTGGCGCCGGCGATCACCGTCTTGCCGTCGAACGGCGTCGTCAGCGTGTAGATCTCCGAGCCCCAGGTGACGCTGGCGAAGGTGCGGAACATCGCGCCCAGGCCGATTGTCAGCATGACCACGGCGAATTGCGGCTGGCCGATCACCTTGCGCAGGACGCTGCGGTCGAGCAGGGCGCCGAACAGGGCGACGACGACCACGGCGAGGCCGAAGCCCAGCCAATAGTCCCAGCCCCACCATGCGATGGCCATGTAGGCGACGAAGGCGCCCAGCATCAGCAAGTCGCCCTGGGCGAAGTTGACCAGCTCGGTCGCCTTGTAGATCAGCACGAAGCCGAGCGCGACCAAGCCATAGATACAGCCGACCGCGACTCCGTTGAGCAGCAACTGCAGGAACGTGACCAGCTTCCGTCCTCCCGCGGGCGATCTCGCGTCGCCATCACTCCTTCGCCAATATCGGAGTCGTCCCGCGCTGTAAAGCCGCCGCGTCTCGCGGGGCGAGACAGGTTTCCGTGAATCTGTTTATGAAGGGCGGGAGATCTGGAGGCGATATCGAACCATGAGTGCCGCCATGCGGGAAACCCTCCCACCGCCGGCCGCGCCGGCGAGCCCGTTCTATACCGCCGAGCACGAGGCGTTTCGCGACACCCTGCGCCGCTTCGTGAGCCGGGAGATCGCGCCCTATGTCGACGAATGGGACGAGGCCGGCGAGTTTCCGCGCGAACTCTACCGCAAAGCCTCTTCCATCGGATTGCTGCAGCTGGGCTACGCCGAGGAATTCGGCGGCGTCCCGACCGACCCGTTCTACCGCATCATCGTCAGCGAGGAACTCGCCAAGGCGGGCAGCGGCGGCGTCAACGCCTCGTTGATGAGCCACTCCATCGGCGCCCCGCCGATCGCCGCGCTGGGGCCGGACTGGATGAAGCGCAAGGTGCTGCCCGAGATCCTGGCCGGCGAAAAGATCAGCGCGCTCGCCATCACCGAGCCCAGCGGCGGCTCCGACGTCGCCAACCTGAAGACTACGGCGCGGCGCGAGGGCGACCACTACGTCGTCAACGGCCAGAAGATGTTCATCACATCAGGGTTCCGCGCCGACTACTACACCGTGGCGGTGCGCACTGGCGGACCGGGCGCGTCGGGCGTCTCGCTGCTGCTGATCGAGCGCGACCGGCCAGGCTTCTCGCGCACCAAGCTGCGCAAGATGGGCTGGTGGGCGTCGGACACGGCGCAGCTCTTCTTCGACAACGTCAAGGTGCCTGTCGAGAATCTGATCGGCGAGGAGAACCGAGGCTTCATCGGCATCATGCTGAACTTCAACCAGGAGCGCATCGGCCTGGCGGCGGGCGCCCACGGCTTTGCCCGCGTGTGCCTCGACGAGGCGATCGCCTACGCGCGCGAGCGCCACACCTTCGGCAAGCCTTTGATTGCCAACCAGGTGATCCGCCACAAGATCGTTGACATGGCGATGAAGGTGAACGCGGTGAAGGCCAATTTGGAGCTGCTGGCCTGGCGCGTGCACCAGGGCGAGCGTCCGGTGGCCGAGATCTGCATGCTGAAGAACCTCGCAACGACCACGCTGGAATACGTCGCCAACGAGGCGATGCAGATCTTCGGCGGCGCCGGCTACCTGCGCGGCGCCAAGGTCGAGCGCATCTACCGCGAGACCAAGGTGATGACCATCGGCGGCGGCTCGCTGGAGATCATGAAGGACCTGGCGGCGCGGCAGATGGGGCTGTAGGTCCGCGATGGCCGACGAGCTCAAACTGTCGGTGTTTCAGGCGTGGTTCTCCGACACGATCCCGCAGAACAAGGCGCTGGGCCTGCAAGTCGTGGGCGTGCGCCGGGGTGTCGCCACGATGAAGCTGGAGTGGCAGCCGCATCTCGTGGGCAATCCCGAGACCGGCGTACTGTTCGGCGGCGCGCTGACGACGATGATTGACGCGTGCAGCGGCATGGCGGTCGCCACCATGCTGACCGAGCCGTCGCCCTTCGCCACGCTCGATCTGCGCATCGACTACATCAAGCCGGCGACGCCCCGGCAGGCGGTGATCGCCGAGGCCACGTGCTTCAAGCTCACCAACAACGTGGCTTTCACGCGCGCCGTGGCCCATCACGGCGATCCCGATGATCCCATCGCCTCGTCGGCCGGCACCTTCATGATGGGCACCAAGGGCTCGGTGCTGCAGGCCCAGTCCATTGGCGCGCGTCTCGCCAAGGAGGCGCCGTGAGCCTGCGTCTCGACCGCCTGCGCAAGGCGCGCGACGCGGGCGACCTCGCGGCGCTGGCCGAGGCGATTCCCTACGCCCAGTGGATGGGCATGGCGCCGGAGAACTCGACCGGCGAGCTGCTCACGCGCATGCGCTACAAGCCCGAGCTGATCGGCAACACGCATCTGCCGGCGTTGCATGGCGGCACGATCGGCGCGTTGATGGAGATGGCGGCGATCTTCCACCTGCTGTGGGAGCTCGACAACGAGAGCCTGCCCAAGATCGTCAACATCACCGTCGACTACCTGCGCTCCGGCCGCCCGGTCGACACGATCGCCAAGGCCACCGTGACCAAGCAGGGTCGCCGCGTCGTCAACGTCTCAGTCGAGGCCTGGCAGGAGGACCGCTCGCGGCCGGTGGCGGCGGCGCAGATTCACTTCCTGGTCAACGCGGCGCCGTAAGCGCTCATCGGCCAGTTAGAACTTTGCCGCTTCGTACATCAATCTCGAACTGCACACTTGCATTGCGGGGTGCAACAAAGCCCTGCACTCGGATTATTCCATTCTCAATTCCGAGAATTCGGACTTCGTCGCTCGCGATATCTTTGTTTACCCAGGACAATCCGTGCCTGCCCACACAAGCGACACCAGTGAAGTCAGCCAGAGCGATCAAGCTGTGACTAGGATGTCCACCCTCGCAGGCAAAATAAACATAACGCCGAGGAACGGTCATGTCTGGTTTTGACCCAAAGCCGGCATCGCCAAGCCGAAAGCGTCGCGGTTAAGGCATCTTTGATCTAGATCAAAGGTGCAGATCGAAGCGCAGTGATATGAATGGCACAGTCTCGTGAATGAGGGGTAAGCGGGTGCGCCGAAACGCGTTGCTCGTCTCCGGTCCATGCACCGGCCTGCACTTGGCGCTGATGCTCGCTGCATTCGCCGCAAGCGGCGTTAATGCTTTCGCACAGAACCAGCCCACGCCACCGCCGGTCGTTCCGTCCACCATCACAACGCCGGAGCTTTCGTTCACGGGGCGGGCGGGCGAGCCGCCCACGCCACCGCCGGTCATTCCGTCCACCATCACAACGCCAGAGCTTTCGTTCACCGGGCGGGCAGGTGAGCCGTCCCCACCTCCGCCGATAATTCCGGCCATCATCACGACGCCAGAACTTTCGTTTACGGGCCGCGGTCCATGAGAGGATGTGTACCATGATGCTGCACGCACGATTGACGTCGGCATTCTTGGCGGCCGGGCTCATGTTGTTTGCCACCGCAGCACCGAGCGCGGCCGCCGGACGCCAGATCACCTTCAAGCTGCCGGTGAAGCTGATGAACGTGATGCCGCAAGTTAAATTCTATCGTGGGTATTGCAGCGTCGCCGGAAAGGGCAAGATCGTGGCGACCGGGAAGTCCGACTGGACTCCACTGACGATGCCAGCGAGTGGACCCTTCAGCGCAACCGTGACTGTCGTCGTTACGGTCCCCGAAAACGAAGTCCCAACGCTCGCCCAATGGAATTGCCGTCTGGAAATCACCGACGACAAGACGCACGACGCTTGCATAACGCAGTCGATGAACCCTGTGGCCTATTATAGTGATCGACCGTATTGTCAGCCGAAAGCGGGAACGGAGAAAGTCCCAGGCCCGAAGGGGCCGAGAGACTCCGATTATGTCGAAGTCCAGTTCGAGCATCTTGGGCCTGCCCGCTTGCACTAGTACCGGCCCATCGCTGCGCTCGGGATGACGATGGTGGTTCAACCCCACAGTCGCTTCGTCGCGGTGTTCGCGCCCTCTCGCGCGGCGGCGAGCTTGGCCCAGACCACGTCCTCAGCGACATAGGCGGAGCCGGCGAAGGTGCCGAAGCCGCAATCGGTGCTGGCGATCACCCGCTCGCGATCGCCCACCGCCGCCGCCGCTTCGCACAGCCGGTTGGCGATCAGCTCGGGGTGCTCGACGAAATTCGTCGTGGTGTCGAGCACGCCGGCCATCAGGGTCATGTGCGCGGGCAGGGGGGAGCGCTTGAACGCCGGGTATTCATGCGCGTGGCGCGGATTGGCGAATTCGAGGCTGAGCGCGCCGGCCTTGGCGGCGTAGAGCAGGGGCAGGATATCGGCGAGCGGCAAGTCGTGGATATGCGGCCCTTCCCAGTTGCCCCAGCAGCAATGCAGCCTGACCTTCTCGCGCGGGATGTCATCAAGCGCCACGTTGATCGCCGCGACATGCAGCTCGACGATGGCGAGGAACTCCGCCAGCGACTTGTCCTGGAACAGCATGGTGCGTTCCATGGCCAAGTCGGGCGCGTCGATCTGCAGGGTGAAGCCCTGGTCGACGACGAAGCGGTACTCGCGCTTGAGCTCGCGCGCCAGCGCCATGACATAGGCCTCGTGGCTGTCGTAGTGCGCGTTGAGCATCGTCGTGGCGATGATGCCGGGCGAAGGCGCGGTCATGAAGGTCTCGAGCGGCTGAGTTTTCTGCGCCTTCAATGCCGCGCGCATCATCTCGGCCTCGGCCTTCGCTTCGTCGAGCGTGCCGTAGCGGACGTCGGCGACGGCTTGCGGCGCGTTGGCGACTTTGGGCCGGCGTGACAGCCGCTGGGCGAGCTGGCGGGCGTAGACACGGAACTCCTGCATGTCCTTGGCGCGCGGCCGTTTGGACTCACCGCCAAAGCCAGACATGCGGCGCACGATGTAGGTCTGGAAGCCGACGCGCGGCTGCTCGCCGTCGTTGACGATGTCGATGCCGGCCTCGATCTGCTTGGCCACGACGCTGCGCACCGCCTCCGCCGCCTCGCGCGCCAGCAGCGCCTCGTCGACCGGCTCGCCGGCCTCCTGGCGGATCAGCAGGTCGTCGAGCGTGGCCGGGCGCGGCAGGCTGCCGACATGGGTCACCAGGATTCGGTCTTCGCTGCGCTTCATCGGTCGGTCCTCCTGGCCTCACTTTCGGGCCGCGAGTGGCGCGGCGCAACGGCGGTTGACGGCCGTGCGCGCGGCGGGCATGGGGCTGCGATGACCATCGACCTCAGAACCTTTCCGCGCGACGACGTGGTGATGGATGGCACCGGGCCGGCCGACTGGCTGAAGCCCGGCGCGCTGATTGACAGCGATCACCCCACCGTCACGGCCTGGGCGCGCGACATCGTTGGCGAGTCCGGCGACCCGCGCGAGAAGTCGCTGCGCCTGTATCACGCGGTGCGCGACGACATCCGCTACGATCCCTACACCACGCCCCTGCGGCCCGACGCCTACAAAGCGAGCGCGACCCTGGCGGCGAGGCACGGCTATTGCATTAACAAGGCCGGGCTGATGGCCGCCGCCTGTCGCGCGGTGGGCGTGCCGGCGCGGGTCGGATACGCCGACGTGCGCAACCACATGACGACCAAGCGCATGACCGAATTCATGGGCACCGACGTGTTCTATTTCCACGGTTATGTCGACATCGGCCTTGAGGGGCGCTGGATCAAGGCGACGCCGGCCTTCAATCGCCAGCTCACCGAGCGCTTCGGGCTGAAGCCGCTGGAATGGGATGGCCGGAGCGACTCGATCTATCACCCCTACGACATGGCCGGCCGCCGGCACATGGAGTACCTCGCCTATCGCGGCGTCTATGCAGACATCCCGTTCGACACCATCGCCGAGTGCTTCCGCCGCGAATATCCCCGGATGCACGTGGCGATGAGTGGCGGGGCGATCGAGGGCGATTTCGGCGCCGAGGGGGAAGCGGAGACGAAGGCGGCGGCGCGCCCGTGAGCTTCGCCCTGGTTCCGCGCTCGGCCAGCTACACCGTCCTGCTGGTGGCGCTGGCCTCGTTCGGGCCGCTGTCGATGAGCATCTATTCGCCGGTGCTGCCGATGGTGGGCGCGTCACTGGGCGCCACGCCCGACGACGTGAAGCTGACCTTGACGACCTATATGCTGGGCTTCGCCGCCGGCCAGATCTTCTTCGGCCCGCTCAGCGACCGCTTTGGCCGCCGCCCCGTGCTGCTGGTCGGCCTGCTGCTGTTCGCGCTGACCTCGGCGGGCTGCGCCTTGGCGGGTACGATCGGCCAGCTTTTTGTGCTGCGCGTCATGCAGGGGCTGTGCGCCTGCGCCGGCTCGGTGATCGGCCGCGCGCTGACGCGCGACATCTACGAGTTCGCCGAGCTGCCAAGGGTGATGAGCTGGATCTCGATCGGCGTCAACGTCGCGCCGGCGCTCGCGCCGCTGATCGGTGGCCATCTCGGCGAATGGTTCGGCTGGCAGGCGACCTTCTGGGCGCTGACGGCCTTCGGGCTGGGCCTGTTCGTCATCGTCGCGCTGGGCGTGGGCGAGACCAACAAGCACCGCGCCGTGACGCTCAACCTGCTGGGCTTCGCGCGCGGCAGCGGCGAGATGCTGCGCGACCGCCGCTTCCTCGGCTTCTCGCTGACCATGGGCTTCGTCTTCGGGATCAATTTCGGCATGATGGTCGCCACGCCATTTATCCTGCAGGACACGCTGGGCTTCACGCCGCGCACCGTGGGCTATCTCAGCGTCATTGGCGTCGTTGGCTTCACCCTGGGCGGCTTCGCCAACAACCGCCTCATCGGCCGCGTACGGCCGACCACGATCCTGCAGGTGGCACCGCTGTTCCACATCGCCGGGCTGTCCATCATCGCGACGCTGTCGATCGGCGGCGTCCTCGAGTGGTGGTCGATCATGGTGCCGTTCATGCTCTGCTCCTTTGGCTCCGGCCTGGTCGTGCCCAACGCCAACGCCGGCGCCGTCGGCCTCTATCCGCGGCTGGCCGGCACCGCCTCCTCGCTGGTCGGGTTGGCGCAGATGGGCATGGGCGCGCTGGGCACGGTCGCGGTGGCGATCACGACCGGTCTCGGCGGCCATGACCGCGCCCTGCCGCTGGTCGGCGAATGGATCGGCTGCACCACCAAGGCCTGCGCCATTCCCATGCCGCTGATCCTGGCGCAGCTGCCCTTTGCTTTTGCCGCATTGCTGGCCGCCCGTTTGCTGCGCGGGCCGCGCTTTCCATCAACAGGGCAATCGGCCTAAAACGCCTGCGTGCGATTTGATTGAGAGGGGAGGAGCCCTGACATGCCGAACATGCTGAAGGACAAGGTGGTGCTGGTGACCGGCTCGGGCGGTGGCATCGGGCGCGAAATGGCGATCCTGGCCGCCGCCGAGGGCGCCAAGGTCGTGGTCAACGATCTGGGCGGCGCTGTCGACGGCGAGGGCTCGGGCAGCGCCACGCCGGCGCAGAAGGTGTGCGACGAGATCAAGGCCGCTGGCGGCGTCGCCGTGCCGAATTTCGGCAGCGTGTCGGATCCAGCCTCGGCCGAGGCGATGATCAAGCAAGCGGTCGAGACCTTCGGCCGGATCGACGGCGTGATCAACAACGCCGGCATTCTGCGCGACCGCATCTTCCACCGCATGAGCCATCTCGACTGGAAGCAGGTCATCGACGTGCATCTCAACGGCTGCTTCAACGTCAGCCGCGCTGCCGCCAACTTCTTCAAGGAGCAGAAGTCGGGCGCCTTCGTGCATTTCACCTCGACTTCCGGCCTGGTCGGCAATTTCGGCCAGGCGAATTACTCCGCGGCCAAGATGGGCATCGTGGGTCTGTCGCGCTCGATCGCGCTCGACATGGCGGCGTTCAACGTGCGCTCCAACTGCATCTCGCCCTTCGCCTGGACGCGCATGATCGGCACCATCCCCGCCGACACGCCGCAGCAGGTCGCGCGCCTGGAGCGGTCGAAGAAGATGACTGCGGCCAAGGTCGCGCCGATGGCGGTGTTCCTGCTGAGCGACGCCGCCGAGGGCGTGACCTCGCAGATCTTCGGCGTGCGCATGAACGAGATCATGCTGTTCTCGGCCAACCGCCCGGTGCGCTCGGTGCACATGTCGGACGGCTGGACCCTGGAGAAGATCGCCGAGACGGCGGTGCCGGCGCTGAAGCCCGCCTTCATCGACATGAAGCGCTCGCCCGAGTACTTCACCTGGGATCCGATCTGATCTGATCTGCTTTCCTTCTCCCCGCCTTCGCGGGGAGAAGAAAGTACAGGAGCTGGGGGACATGAACGCACCGCTGAAGAATGAACCGCGCATCGACGCCGACGAGGTGCTCGCCGGCATCGTCGAGTGGGTCGAGATCGAGAGCCCGAGCCACGACGCGGCGGCGGTCAACCGCGTGGTCGACAAGGTCGAGGGCCAGATGTCGGGTCTCGGCATGAAGATCGAGCGCACGCCCGGCCGTGACGGCTTCGGCGACATCCTGGAATGCAAGACGCCGTGGGGCGAGGGGCCGGGCATCCTGGTGCTGGCCCATCTCGACACCGTGCATCCCATCGGCATGATCGCCAAGGAGCTGAAGGTGCGTCGCGAAGGCGACGCGATCTTCGGCCCGGGCATCTACGACATGAAGGCCGGCGGCTACATCGCCTACTACGCGATGCGCCACCTGATGCGGCAAGGCAAGAAAAGCAAGCTGCCGGTGACCTTCCTGTTCATCCCCGAGGAGGAGGTCGGCAGCCCGACCTCGCGCGCGCGGATCGAGGCGGCGGCGCGCAATGCCAAGTACGCGCTGGTGATGGAGCCGGGCCGCGACGGCGATCGCGTCGTGACGTCGCGCAAGGGCGTTGGGCGCTTCGTCGTTACGGTCAAGGGACGCGCAAGCCACGCGGGTGTGCGTCACCAGGACGGCCGCAGCGCCATTCTCGAGCTGGCGCGCCAGATCGTGCGCATCGAGGCGATGACCGATTATGCTCGCGGCATCACGCTCAATGTCGGCCTGGTCAGCGGCGGCACTGGCGTCAACGTCGTGTCGGCCGAGGCCTCAGCCGAAGTCGATTTGCGCGTGCCCGATCCCGAGACCGCCGCCGAGATGACGGCGACCTTGCTCGGGCTGAAGGCGATCGGCCAGGAGGTCGAGGTCACCGTGGAGGGCGACATGAACCGGCCGCCCTACCGCAAGGACGCCGGCATCCAGGCGCTGTTCGACAAGGCGCGCGCGATCTACGCCGAGATCGGCAAGGAGCTCAACGACGTGCCGCTGACCGGCGGCGGCAGCGACGGCAACTTCACCGCCGCCTTGGGCATTCCCACGCTCGACGGTCTGGGCGCCGACGGCAAGGGCGCGCACGCCATCGACGAGCAGATCTACTACTCCTCGCTGATGTCGCGCACGTATCTCGCGACGCGGCTGTTCGAGACGCTGGAGTAGGGGGGCGTCGGGCGGCCGCGCCTGACGGGAGGACGCAAGCCGTGGCCCCAGCGACGATCCCGGGCTACGCGACGCTGCCGCTGTGGGCGATCGCGATGTACTTGCCGATCACCGCGACGACGACAGCCGCGTCCTTCTATTCGCCGTCGCTGCCGCAGGCGTGGCCGGGGATCCTCATTCCGGCGCTGTTCGCCGACTTCGTCCGGCTGTGGTTCGCCTGGCGCGACGGCGCGCTGACGCGGCCCGCGCGCCGCGTGCGAGTCGTCGTCGCGCGAAAGGGCGTCCCGGCGGTCAAGGCGATCCCGTCGCGGCCGCGACGCGTCAGCCGTGACCCACGACGCGGAGTGCGACTCCTGCTGTGGATTTTGGCCACGGTTTTCGCGGTGACCGGGCTGTCCGTCTATGTGCCCATCATCGTCACCGAAGCGCGCCGCGGTGCCCCGTCCTACGTGGTGGCGTGGGCGGATCGCCTGGGACTGGGCGCGGCCATCAATCCCGCCGCCTGGCAGGAGAGGATCGGGGCGCCCGGGAACAGCGGCGACGGGGCGGTCGCCGCCGCGATCTACCACACCAGCGACGTCTGCGTTCTGGCGATGCTGATCGGATGGGCGCTGTGCCTCCGTGCGATCCGCCGGATCGATCCTGAGGAGGCGATGGTCGGCTTCCGCGCCGGCCTGACGCCCGCCCGTCTTGCCCATCCGCGCACGCTGCTGCTGGGCCGCGGCGTCGTGCTGATCGCCCTCGTGCTCGTGGCCGCCTGGCCGCTATCGATCGTGATGGAGATCGTCTGGGCGTGCGAGGGCTGCGACCCGCGAGGGGCGAAAGGTCGTTCGCCGGCCGCGCTGATGACGAAGCTGGCGTGGCTCGCGTCGATCATGGTCGCGCTCTTCTGGCTGCTCGGCGCGGTGTCGGCGCGCCTGCTGTCGCTATGGATCGCGTGGCTCGACGGCGCGCGTCTGGAGGTCGTGCGCGACTGATAGCTACGGGCGATCCGGATCGTCGGTGGGGGAGAGAATATCGCGTGCGTGAGACTGGCCGCGCCGCGCGACGCGGCAAGCGCGCGGAATGTGTTACCGCTTTCAGCGGATGTGATAGCGTTCTCCCACGGTTGAAGCGGGGACTACCATGGTGTTGCCGGCGACAGGGCGTGCTTGGGAGGAGATCGCGGCCGATCTCGAAGCGGCCAAGGCGAAGGACTTCTCCTGGCGCGGCGGGCGCATGGCCCTCTACTTTTATTACCTCGACGATGCGCTCAACGACGTCCAGAAGAAGGCCTATACGTCTTTCTGGACCGAGAACAATCTCGGCAAGCGCGCCTTTCCCAGCCTCGCGAAGCTCGAGACCGACGTGGTCGAATTCGGGCTGAAGACGGTCAATGCGCCGGACGGCGCGGCCGGCACATTCACGTCGGGTGGCTCGGAGAGCATCTTCCTCGCGTTGCAGACGGCGCGCGACTGGGCCCGCGCCGAGAAAGGCGTGCGCGATCCCAATTTCGTGGTGCCCAGGACCGCGCATCCCGCCTTCAGCCGCGCCGGCCACGCGCTGGGCATCGAGGTGCGCCGCGTGCGCACCGCGCGCAACGACTTCAAGGCCGACGTCGCGGCGATGGAGGCGACGCTCGACTCCAAGACCATCGGCATCGTTGGCTCGGCGCCGCACTATCCCTTCGGCGTGTTCGATCCGATCCGCGAGCTGGGCGCGCTGGCGCAGCGTCGTGGCCTGTGGTTGCACGTCGACGCCTGCGTCGGCGGCTTCCTCTCGCCGTGGGTGAAGAAGCTGGGTTATGCGGTGCCGGAGTGGGATTTCTCGGTGCCCGGTGTGACAAGCATGTCGGCCGACCTCCACAAGCACGGCATGGCGCCCAAGGGCGCGTCGCTGATGATGCTGCGCTCGGACGAGCTGAAGCAGAAGTACCAGACCTTCGATTTCCGCGACTGGGAGCGCGGCCAGTACCTCGCCTACACCATGCAGGGCACGCGACCCGGCGGCGCGGTGGCGGCGGCGTGGTCGGTGATCCAGTACCTCGGCGATTCCGGCTACCTGGAGTGCGCGCGTATCGTCATGGACACGAAGAAGGCGCTGATGGACGGCGTCAATGCGATCCCCGGCTTGGCGGCGCTGGAGCCCAGCGAGCTGTGCATCTTCGTCACGCGCGCCACGGATCCCGGGCTCGATATCGGCGCGGTGAGCGACGCCATGGTCGCGCGTGGCTGGTTCATCGGCCGCCAGGCCGAACCGGCCGGCATCCACATGCACGTCAATCCGATCCACCGCGAGTCGTGGCGGACATATCTCGAGGACCTGCGCGCCTGCGTCGAGCAGGTACGCGGCGCGCGTACCGTCGGCAAGGAGGCGGGCCTGACGTATTGACGGGCGCGTAACCGCCCCTTGGGGGAGGGATTATGGCGACCAGCTTCGATGTCAGCCTGCCGCGCACCGTCAGCCCGAGATTTCCTGATCGCTGTCCCTGCGGCGTTGACCGCCCGCGGCGTGAGGTTGGTGCGCGGCGGCAGCTTGGTCGCGTCGCGGGTCGTGCCGGTGATCTGATGGCCGCGGCCGAGCGCCTTGTCGAGGATGCGACCGCCGACGTTGCCGGTGGCGCCGATTCGCGCGATCGAGGTCAAGGGCGGTGTTCCCGGGCAAGATCGAGGACGGCGGCTGCGAAGTCGATCGGCGCTTCCTGCGGCACGTTGTGACCGATGCGCGGCAGCAGGCGGCGCTGGTAGGGGCCGGTGAAGAAGCGCTGGTGCCGCTCCGACTGCTCGGCCGGGCCGACGCCGTCGTGGCCGCCATGCAGCACCTTGGTCGGCACGGTGATCTTCGGCTTCGTCGCCAGCCTGGCGTCGATCGGCGCCATTGCCGGATCGCCCGGCGCGTAGCCGTAGCGGTGACGGTAGGACTGGATGACGACGTCGACGAAGTCAGGGTTGTCGAAGGACGGCGCGGTCCTCTCGAAGGTCGCCTCGTCGAACTGCCATTCCGGCGACCACAAGCGCCATAGCAGGCGGCAGATGTCGCGGCGGTTCTTCGTCAACCCGGCGCGGCCGCGTTCGGTGTGGAAGTAGTACTGATACCAGAAGCGATGCTCCTGCTCGGCGGCGACCGGCTCGACCGAGGCGGCGATATCCTGGATGTTGTAGCCACCGCAGCTCACCAATCCGGCGACGCGCTCCGGCCACAGCGCCGCGACGATGCAGGCGGCGCGGCCGCCCCAATCGTAGCCGGCTACGGTGGCGCGCTCGATGCGCAGCGCGTTCATGAATTGCAGGAGGTCGTGGCCGAGCGCCGCCTGCTCGCCCGAACGCGGCGTGGCCGTCGACAGGAAGCGCGTCGGGCCGTAGCCGCGGAGATAGGGCACCAGCACGCGCATGCCGGCCGTCGCCAGCCTGGGCGCCACCTCGTCGTAGGCGCGCACGTCGTAGGGAAAGCCGTGCAGCAGGATCACCGGCGCGCGGACGGCCGAGCCGTGATCCTCCCAGGCGATATCGAGGACGTCGGTCTGGATGTGTTTGACGATCATGGACCGAGCTTAAGGCATCCGTGCCGCGTTGACAGGGCGGCGATGGCCGCTCAGTTTCACCGGACATGCTGGCCAAACCACACGACTACATCAACAGCGAGCAGATCGCCTCTCTGCGCGGCAAGTCAGACCTCGTGGGCGCGCTGCTGGTGCTGCACGCCTGGGGCCTGATCCTCGGCGCCATGGCGCTTTTCGTGTGGTGGCCCAATCCGCTGACCTTCATCGTCGCGGTCATGGTCATCGGCGCGCGCCAGCTCGGCCTCGCCATCCTGATGCACGACGCCGCGCACGGCCTGTTGTTCGACAACAGGCGGCTCAACGACTGGGCCGGCACCTGGCTGTGTGGCGCGCCGGTGGGCGCCAGCCTGGCGCTGTACCGGCCCTATCACCTGACGCATCATCGCCACACCCAGCAGCCCGAGGACCCCGATCTCGGCCTGTCCGCGCCGTTCCCGATCACGCGCAACAGCCTGTGGCGCAAGGTGCTGCGCGACATGACCGGCCAGACCGCCTATCAACGCCGCCGCGAGCAGGTCGTTCGCGCGATGGGCCCGCGCGACCTCGGTCTGGGCGCGCGGTTGCTGAACCTGCTGCGCAACGAGCGCGGTTTCTTCATCACCAACGCCGTCCTGCTCGCGGGCCTGGGCGCGCTGGGCTACTGGTGGCTTTATCCGGCGCTGTGGCTGCTGCCGATGGCGACCTGGTATCAGCTTGTCAGCCGCGTCAGGAACATCGCCGAGCACGCCGTCGTGCCCGACAACGACGATCCGCTGCGCAACACCCGCACGACGAAAGCGAGCTGGCTCGAACGGCTGCTGATCGCGCCCTATTGGGTGAACTATCACCTCGAGCACCACCTGTTCCTGTTCGTGCCGTGCTGGCGCCTGCCGGCCGCCCATCGCGCGCTGCTGGGCGGCGGCTTCGGCCCGAAGATGGAGCTGCGCCGCGGCTATATCGAGGTGCTCCGGCGCGCCACCTCGAAGCTGATCGACGGCCCGCACGACCCAGGCCGCGCGCGGGGGCCGGCGCACATCTAGTGCTTGCGCGCGCGCAGGTCGCCGTAGGCTTCCGGGATCGTCTCGATATTGTGCAGCGCCATCCCGGGCGGCAGCACCAGGCGGCTGTCGACCGTGCCGTCGGCATGGAAGGCATGATCGACATAGCCGACGACCTTTGAGCCAAACACCGGCTGGAAGAAGTCCGGCAGGATGAACGCTGTCGACGGCGCCCAGACATCGCGCCAGCCGTCGCCCTTTGTGTCGCGGAACTGATGCACGTGACCGCAGGCGACGAGGCGCAGCGCCGCGCCATTGAGCGTCGAGAGCAGGCCGCCACGCGCCGCCGGTGGCAGGAAGCGGCCACCGAGTTCGGTCTCGGTCGGCGAGACGTCGTACAGCGGCTTGTGCACGAAGAGCGCGATCGATCGGCCGTTGGCGGTCGCTGCGGCGTGGCGCACGAAATCGCTTTGGTCGGAATCGGCGGCGAGATCGGAGCCCGCGAGCTGGGCGTTTACGCCGATTAGCCGCCAGCCGGGGATGTCGTGGGTCCAATAGTCCTCGCCGAAGACCGCGCGGTAACGGTCGCGACGCCGCGCGTCGATCGGCTCCTTCGAGCCGATACCCTGGCTGTCGCCGATGTCATGGTTGCCGGGGATCGCCAGCCAGTCGAGGCCAAGCGCCGCGTGTAGTGAATGCCCGCGGCGCAGATCGGCGTCGAGGTCGGCGCCATCGAGCGAAATGTCGCCGCTGTTGATCACCAGGTCCGGCTTAGCGGTGCGCAGCGCCTCGCCCAAGCGCTCGAAGTTGGCGTTGAAGAACGGCTTGGCCTCGCTGAGATGCGTGTCGGAGATCTGAGCCACGTGTACGGTCATGACGGCCTCCACCGGAACGATCTGGGTCGCTTGTCAGTGTCCGATGTGAACGTCTCAGTGTGGTGACGGCCGGTCAAGCCATCGGTTCGCGTGGCGAACGCCTGGAGAGGATGATGATGATCGCCAGGATCTGGCAGGCGATGCAGACTCCGAGCGCTGTCGGGTAGCCGCCGGCGAAATCCTTGACCACGCCCAGCAGCCCCGGCCCGAGGGCGTAGGTGAACTGGTTGATGGCCGCCACCAGTGCCATCAGCATGCCGAACGAGCCGGCCTCGAACTCGCGCTGGACGATCAGCGACGGCAGCGTGATCAGATTGCCGACCGAGAGGCCAAACAGCGCGGCCAACGCGATCAGCGCCGCGGTGTCGGTGGCGTGGATCATGAGGAACAGCGCCGCCGCCTGGCTGGCCAGCGACACCGCCGTCACAACGCGCTGGTTGAGCCTGTCGATGAAGAAGCCCAGCCCGACGCGGCCAACCACGGCGCAGATCGAGGCAATCGACAGCGCCACGCCTGCGAGGTAGCGGCCTGTGCTCGGCTCAAGAAACGCGATGAGATGCGTGAGGAAGCTGACCTGGGCCAGCAGGGCGAGCGCGAAGGGCGCGGCCACCGTCCAGAACTGCGCGCTGCGCAACGCGCGTTGGCGCGTCCAGGCGCCCGACGCGGCGGGCGATACGGCGGCGATGCCGGAGCCGTGCGGCGGCCGATCGACCCAGAGCAGGATCGCCGGGCCGACGATCAGCAGGGTGGCGACAGCGGCGATCGGCATGGCGGTGGCGAAGTCGAAGGCCCCGATCAACGCCACCAGGGCCGGCCCGAAGACGATGCCGGCGACGCTGGCGCCGTTGAGCGCGAAGCTGATCGCCATGCCGCGTCGCGCGCTGAACCACAGGCCGAGGATGACGTTGATGATGGCGATGCTGGTGGTGGCCCAGCCGAACGACATCAGCAGGAAGGCGCCGTAGAGTTGCCAGGGCTCGCGCACCAGCGCCAGCAGCGCGCCCGATCCGCACAGGGTCAGAAGGCCTGCCAGCGCCACGTTGCGCGACCCGAAGCGGCGCACCGCGTCGCTCACCCAGATCACGATCTCGCCGCCCAGCAGGTAATAGACCGTGGTCGCGATCGAGATCAGCGAGGTCGGCCAGCCGTAGAGCTTGCGCAGCTCGGCGAGGTAGACCGTGTGGCCGTAGAAGCCGAAGCCCCAGGCGGTCACCGCCAGCAGGAAACAGGCGAAGACGGTCTTCCAGCCGGCGTAGCCGCGCGCGGTCTCGTCGATGGTAGGGGTGCTCGTGGCCATGACCTCGACATGCCGTCGCGTCGCGCGCCGCGTCCATCGCTAATCTTGTCTCCGCACAATCAGTGTATGGTGCCAGCGAGAGGACGGGGGGAGACGACTCATGACCGACGCGCCGACCGAGCCGAAGAACGCCGAGGCGTCGACGGTCGCCGCCAATCGCGCGGTGCTCGATCAGCTGCCGTTCGAGGATCGTCAGGACTACGCCGAGGCGGCGCGCGGCCTGATCGCGGCGCTGCCCGACGGCGTGGTGCGCACGCCGGGCGGTTCGGTGATGTGGAACCTCGGCGCCTACACGTTCCTGAACGGGCGCGAAGCGCCGCCGACGGTCAATCCTAGCCTGTGGCGCAATGCCCAGCTCAATCTGAACAATGGCCTGTTCAAGGTGGTCGACCGCGTCTACCAGATCCGTGGCGTCGACCTCGCCAACATGACGATCATCGAGGGCGAGACCGGGCTGATCCTGATCGACCCGCTGGGCACGGCCGAGGTCGCGCGCTGCGGTCTCGATCTGTATTTCCAGAACCGCCCAAAGCGGCCCGTCCATGCGGTGATCTACACCCACAGCCATGTGGACCACTACGGCGGCGCCAAGGGCGTGGCGACGGAGGAGGACGCCAAGGCCGGTCGCGTGAAGGTCATCGCGCCGGACGGCTTCATGGAGGCGGTGGGCGGCGAGAACGTGCTGGCCGGCGTGGCGATGACGCGCCGCGCCATGTTCCAGTTCGGCCCGCTGCTGCCGCCGGGCGAGCGCGGCCAGGTTGATGCCGGGCTGGGCAAGAACATCGCGCGCGGGCAGGTGACCTTGATCCCGCCCAACGATCTGATCGTGCGGGCGACCGAGTGCCGCGTGATCGACGGCGTCGAGATCGAGTTCCAACTCGCGCCGGAGAGCGAGGCGCCGGCCGAGATGCATATGTTCTTCCCGCAGTTCGGCGTGCTGAACATGGCGGAGAACGCCACGCCGCTCCTGCACAATTTCATCCCGCTGCGTGGCGCGGTGGCGCGCGATACTAGGCTATGGTCGCGCTACATCTCCGAGGCGATGCGCATGTATGGCGATCGCACCGAGGCGCTGATCGCGCAGCATCACTGGCCGACCTGGGGGCGCGCGAAGGTGATGGCCTTCCTGGCGCGCCAGCGTGACCTCTACAAGCACATCCACGACCAGGCGCTGCGCATGGCCAATCTCGGCCTGCGCCCGGCGGAGATCGCCGAGACCTTGCAGCTGCCCCAGGAGCTTCGGCGCGACTGGACGGTGCGCGGCTATTACGGGACGGTCAGCCACAACGCCAAGGCGGTCTTTCAGCGCTATCTCAGCTGGTACGACGGCAACCCTGCCAATCTCAATCCGCTGCCGCCGGTGCCTGGCGCGCGCAAACTGGTCGAGTATATGGGCGGCGCCGACGCGGTGATCGCCAAGGCGCGCGCGGACTTCGCCAAAGGCGAATTCCGCTGGGTGGCGCAGGTGATGAACCAGGTGGTTTTCGCCGACCCCACCAACCGCGACGCGCGCGAGCTCTGCGCCGATGCGCTGGAGCAGCTTGGCTATCAGGCCGAGTCGGCGACCTGGCGCAACGCTTATCTCTTCGGCGCGCGTGAGCTGCGCATGGGTCCTTTACAGCTCAACCCCCGTACCATCCTAAGCCCCGACCTCGTGCGCGCCATCACGACCGAGACGTTCTTTGACTTCATGGCCGTGCGGCTGAACGCGGACCGCGCGGCGGGCCATCGCTTCGTCATCGACTGGCGGTTCAGCGACACCGGTCAATCACTGGTGCTGAACCTCGAGCACTCGACACTCACGCACACGCCCGGGCCGGCGACCGACTCCACCTTGGTCGTGACCACCACACGGCCGGTCCTCGATTCGCTGATGGTCAGGCAATCGACCGTGGCGCAATCGATCGAGAATGGCGGGCTTAAGGTCGGGGGAGACGCGGCGGTCCTCGAACTTCTCTTCGCCATGCTCGACGATTTCCCGCTGATGTTCGACATCCTGACGCCTGCGCCCTATCCGCGGTGAAGCGATCCTCACCATCATTCCGAACGCAGCGAGGCCTCTCCCTCCGGCGAGACTCCGCTCGAGAAGATCCCCTCGCTACGCTCGGGATGACGGCGAGTACTCAGGTGACAGGGAGGGTCAAGTCACGCGCGGCCAAGTCGCCATGAGATGCTGGCCGACGCCGCCTGTGCGGCGCCTGCTGTGGACGGCCAGCGCGCGCACGAGGTATTCGCGGGTGTGACGCGGGTCGATGACCTGCTGGGCGTAGAAGCCACCGGCGAGATCGTAGGCGCTGTTGCCACGCTTCATCTCGGCTTCGAGCCGGCGGTAACGCTCGGGATCGTCCTCGAAGCGCAGATTGTGCACGACGCTGACGCCGACCGCCGGATCGACAAAGCCGATATCGGCGCTGAACCACGCCGCCAACTCGTCGGTCTGACCGCCGCCCCAGTTGACATAGGCCTGGCCGTAGCTCTTGCGCAGGATCACGCCGATCTTCGGCACGGTCGTGAGCTCGAGCGCCTGCATGTTGTTCATGATGCGCGCGCCGACTTTCTGGCGCTCGCCATCGACGCCGATGAGAAAACCCGGCGTGTCGGCAAACATCACGATCGGCAGGTTGAAGCTGTCGGCCAGCACGATCAGGTTGGTCCACTTGTCGCTGCTGTCGGCGTCCTGCGAGCCACCCTTGTGCAGCGGATTGCAGGCGGCGATGGCGACGGCGTGACCGTCGATGCGTGCGAGTCCTGTCACCACCGAGCGACCCCAGCGCTCGCGGATCGGAAAGAAGCTGTCCTTGTCTACCACGGCGCGGATCACACGGCGCACGTCGTACACCTTGGCACGGCTCTCCGGCACGATGTCGAGCAGGCTCGCTGCGTCATCGCCCGAGCCCGTCGGCACCGCCGCGATTGGCGGTGCCTCGTTCTGGTGCGAGGGCAGGTAGGAGAGATAGCGCCGGATCGCCGCCAGCATCTCCTCCTCGGTATCGACCGCCATGTCGCACAGGCCGGTGACCTCGCTGTGCATCTCCCAGCCACCGATCTCCTGCCAGTCCGAGGCTTCGCTGATCGCCACGCGATTCACCTTCGGGCTGGCGACGGCCATGATCGCGCCCTTCTTCATCACCACCAGGTCGGAGCGGCAGGCCATCCAGAAGCTGCCACCGAAGCTGGGGTCGGCGATGCCTGAGATCATCGGGATCTGGCGGCGACGATCGAACTGGAATTCGATGCCGAACATGCCCATGCCGCGCGCGCCGATCGCGTCGGGCATGCGCGCGCCGCCGCAGGCGCCGAGATGGACCAGCGGCATGCCGGACCGGATCGCGGCCTTCAGCAGCCATGTCGCTTTCTTGGAGTTGATCTCGGCGGAGGAGGCGCTCTTGACCGTCAGGTCGTTGGCGCCAACCGCGACCGGCCTGCCGTCAACCGTGCCGAAGCTGTGTAGCTGGCCGTCCTGCGGCGTGTTCTCGCGATCGTCGGGGTTCGCCGACACCGCAAAACGGCCAACCTCGTGCTCGCTGCCGTGGTCAAGGAAGGCGGCGATACGCTCGCGCGCGGTCATCAGGCCCTGGGTCTTGCGCCTGGCGTTGCGCTCCGGACCGCCGCCAGCCAGCGCGCGGGCGGTGCGGCGGTTGAACTCGGCGATGCTCTCGTCGTGGGCCATGGTCCCTGTCTTGCCGCGATCGGCACAATTCGATTGTCCGCTCTGCGCATCTAACGGGCGGGCGGGGCGGCGGGCAATGATAGGGTGCCGCCCAACGAACGGAGGGAGCGCGTGGCAGGCGTGGGTGCGGATACGGCCGAGATCGACTCGCCGTATGCATGGTGGCGGCTGGCGGCCTGCGTCGCGCTGGGCGCGCTGGGCGGCGTCGGCATGTGGTCGGTGGTCGTGGTGCTGCCCACGGTGCAGGCCGAGTTCCAGGCCGCGCGCGGCGAGGCTTCTCTGCCCTACACGCTGACCATGGTCGGCTTCGCCTTTGGCGCCGTCCTGATGGGCAGGTTGGTCGACCGGTTCGGCATCGCCTGGCCGATGCTGGGCAGTGCGCTGTCGCTGGGCCTGGGCTACATCGTCTCAAGCCAGACCGAGAGCCTGTGGCAGTTCGCGATCGTGCAGGGCGTGATGATCGGCATGCTGGGCAGCTCGACGACGTTCGGCCCGCTGATGGCCGACATTTCGCATTTCTTCACCAAGCGGCGCGGCATCGCCGTGGCGCTTGCCGCCTCGGGCAACTACCTCGCGGGCGCGTTCTGGCCCAACGTCATCCAGCACTACGTCGAGACTGTGGGCTGGCGCGAGACGCATCTCTATATCGGCCTCTTCAGCATTGCCGCGATGCTGCCGCTGGTGCTGGTGCTGCGCCGGCGTCCGCCCAAGTCGGTGATGATGGCGCCGACGCCGATCGCGGCGGGCCGCGGCAATCTCGGACTGTCATTGGGCAGCCTGACAGCGCTGCTGGCACTCGCGCAGGCGGCGTGCTGCGTGGCGATGGCGATGCCGCAGGTCCATATCGTCGCCTACTGCAACGACCTCGGCTACGGCGTGGCGCGCGGCGCGGAGATGCTGTCGGTGATGCTGGGGCTGGGCATCATCAGCCGCATCGCTTCGGGCTTCATCGCCGACCGCCTGGGCGGCCTGTACACGCTGCTGCTGGGCTCGACCCTGCAGGGCCTGGCGCTGTCGCTCTATCTCGTGTTCGACGGGCTGTGGTCGCTCTACGCCGTCACGGCGCTGTTCGGCCTCGTGCAGGGCGGCATCGTGCCGAGCTACACCATGATCGTGCGGGAGTACTTCCCGCCGGCGGAGGCCGGCCAGCGCGTCGGGATGATCCTGATGGCCGGGATCTTCGGCATGGCCGGCGGCGGCTTGCTGTCGGGCGCGATCTTCGACCTCACCGGCTCCTACAGCGTCGCCTTCGTCAATGGCGTGGCGTGGAACGTGCTCAACGTCGCCATCGTCGTGTGGCTGATGATGCGCGCCGGGCGGTTGCGGCCAATGACTCCGTCATTCCGGGCGTAGCGTCATCAGGAGCGCCGGCGCCTCGCCGGCTCATTTCACGATGCCGGCGGTACGCCGGCGGTCCCATCAGGCTCTGTGCTTCACCAGGTCCCAGGCCATGTCGGCCATGTAGCGGGCGCGATTGCCGTACTTGGTGGCGGTGGTTGAGGAGGCGTTGCCGTCGAGGCCGCGCTTGTAGACGCCTTGGACGATGCCGGCGAGGCGAAACAGCGAGAAGGCAAGATAGAAATCCCAGTGCGGGATGCCGTCGCGGCCGGTGCGCTTGGCGTAGGTCGCGATGTAGTCCTGCTCGCTGGGAATGCCGAGCGTCTTGAGGTCCTGGCCGGCATAGCCGCTCGACGCGCCGAAGCCTTTGCCGAAATGGTAGGTCATGCAGTTGTAGCCGAGGTCGGCGAGCGGGTGACCGAGCGTGCTGAGTTCCCAGTCGAGCACGGCGACGATGCGCGGCTCGGTGGGATGCACGATGGTGTTGCCCAGGCGATAGTCGCCGTGGTTGATGCGCGTCTCGTCGCCCTCGGGGATGTTGCCCGGCAGCCACTTCTTCAGGCTCTCCATCGACTCGATGTGCTCGGTCTGGGAGAGGTCGTAGAGCTGGGTCCAGCGGCCGATCTGGCGCTGGATGTACTGGCCCTCGCGGCCATAGTCGCCGAGGCCAATCGCCTTGTAGTCGACGTTGTGGATGCGCGCGAGCACGTCGTTCATCGAATCGAAGATCTTGCCGCGATCGGCCGGCGCGATGCCGGGCATCATCGGATCGTCGAGGATGCGGCCGGGCTTGAACTCCATGATGTAGAAGTCGACGCCGATGACGTTGGTGTCCTGACACAGCGCATAGGCCTTGGGCACTGGTACGTCGGTGTTCTCGCCCAGCGCCTTGATCACGCGGTACTCGCGGTCGACCTGGTGCGCCGAGGGCAGCAGCTTGCCCGGCGGCTTCTTGCGCATCACGTATTCGCGCCCGCCACCGTCGGTGAGATGGAAGGTCGGATTCGACTGGCCGCCCTCGAACTGCAGCACCCGCAGCGGCCCTTTGTAGCCCTCGACCTTGTCCTTCATGAAGGCGGCGAGCGCCGCCTCGTCGAAGACGTGGTTGGGTCGTACAGGCGTGAGGTTGGCGGGCAGGGCGGTCATCGGGCGTTTCCTTCGTTGGCCGCCTGTTTATCGCCGCAAGCGCGGGCCGTCGATGGTCGCGTTTCGCGGTTCGGCCCTACGGCGTCGCGAGCTGGCGCAGCGCGTCTTCGAAGGCGGTGCGCTCGCCGTTGAAGCCGTTCTCACCGAAGACCTCGGCGGTGAGTGTGGCGACATCCTCATCGCGCAGCTCGACGCCGTTCTGCTGGAGGTAGCCGCGCGCCAGCTCGACCGCCTGCTGCATGTCGCCGCCCAGCTTGTATTGCTTGAACCAGTCGTGGCGGCCGCCCTTGCCCAGCGCTTCGGCCAGCAGGTCGGTGAAGTTCATCACCTGGAAAGGATATCGGGCCTCGGCGCCGACGAGCTGGCGGTGGCAGGAGTGGTAGGTCGTCACCAGCAGGTCGGCGCCAACAGAGGCCGCGCCTTCGGCCACGAGTTCGTGGATTTCGGCGGCCTTGCCGGGCCAGACCTTGCCGGCCTGGCAGGTGTAGCCCCAGTCGCGGTGCTGCGGGATCTCGACCACCTCGAGGTTGGGGATCGCTGCCATCAGCGCGCGGACATGGCCGGTGACGCCGGCCAGCGAGTCGTGCTCGTGCAGGACGGCGCGGCGCTTGGGCAGGTCGACGAAACGCGGGCGCATGCGCTCGATGTTGGCGGCGAGGAAGGCGGTGACATGGCCGATGCCGAAATCGCGCGGCGCGGCGTCGTGGCGGGTCTCGGCGAGTTGCTTGGTGCAGGTCGGGCACCAGGTCAGCACCTGGCCGGCGCCGCTCTGGCCGAAGCTCTCGTAGGTGCGCCCGGCGATGCGCTCGTGCGTCCGGGTGTCGCCCTCGTTGAACTGGTAGATGCCGCAACAATTGGCGGCGCCGCCCATCACATCGTATCGCACGCCGAGGACATCGAGGATGTCCATGATGTTGAAGACAATGTGCGGCGTGCGTAGCACGTTGCAGCCGGTATAGAACAGCAGTTCGCAATTGCGGCCCTCGCCGCGCGCGGTGATGCGCTTCATCGCCTCCGACGGGATCTGCATGCTGGCGAGCAGGCGCATGGCGTGCGCCATGTTGCGGTATTTCTGCGCGCCCGCGGCGCGGCGCTCGGACTCGGGCACCGTACCGGTGCGTTTCTTGATTCGCGCCACCGACATCCACTGCCGCACGTTGATCTGCTCGGGGCAGGCGGCGACGCATTGGGCGCTGCCGTTGCAGGCCTCGATCCAGCGGCCGGCGTTCTCGGGATAGGCCTCGCCGGCGGTGACGGCCTTGAGTTCCTCGACGATGCGCACGGCGGCGGCGCGATCGAGGCCGATTTCTGCCGCGGTCGGGCAGACCTCGACGCATTTGCCGCACGATGTGCAGCGATCCATCGCCTCGCGGCCGACGCCGTCGAGATAGGCTTCGTAGGAGGACATGCCGCAGCATACAACCCGGGACTTGTCCGGGACAATCGGCGAGCGCAGCATGGGGTATCCATCGGGAGGACCTGCCATGACCAAGCCGGACGGCCTGCACCATCTCGCCGTGACTACCGCCGACATCAAGACGCAGATCGCCTTCTTCAGCGACGTGCTGGGCACCGAGCTGGTGGCGCTCTACTGGATGCATGGCGTGAAAGGCGCCTGGCACGGCTTCGTCAAGCTCAACGACACCTGCTCGATCGCCTTCGTGCAATCGCCGGATATCGCCAAGGTCAAGCCCGAGATCGGCGTCACCCACTCGGGCAACGCCGGCGCGCCCTGCGCCCCTGGTGTGATGCAGCACCTGGCGCTCAACGTGAAGGACGACGCCGAATTGCTGGCGATGCGCGATCGCATCCGCTCGCGCGGCATCAACGTCTTCGGCCCGATCGATCACGGCTTCTGCAAGTCGATCTACTTCGCCGGTCCCGAGAATCTCAGCCTCGAGCTGTCGACCTCAGCCGCGCCGATCGACGCGCGCGCCTGGATCGATCCCGAGGTGGTGCGCCTAGCCGGCATCAGCGAGGCCGAGCTGGCGCGCTTCAAGAAGCCCGCGACCTACCGCAACGAGTCGGGCAAGCCGCTGCCGCAGCCGCCGATCGATCCGGCCAAGCCGCACATGGTCTATCCGGAGGCGCGCTACAGGCAGATGGTGGCGATGCCCGACGAGGAATACACCCGTGTGCGCAGCGAGACCACGCCGCCGGTCCAGGTCGCGGCGGAGTAGGGCTGAAAAACCCGCTTGACCTTGACGTAGCGTCAAGCCGCAAGGTCGCCTCCGGTGCAACGGTCGGAGGCGCTCCCGCGATGTTCAGGATCGGCGAGTTCTCGCAGATCGCCCGCGTCTCGGCGCGTCTGCTGCGCTACTACGACGGGCTCGGGCTGCTGCATCCGCAGCGCATCGACCCGCAGACCGGCTACCGCTTCTACAGCGCCACGCAGCTGCCCAGGCTTAACCGCATTCTGGCGCTGAAGGATCTCGGCCTGGCGCTCGACCAGATCGCGCGTTTCGTCGACGACGACATCTCGACCGACGAGATCCGCCGCATGCTGGCGCTGAAGAAGGCCGAGGTCGAGGCCGAGCTGCGCGAGGGCGAGGATCGGCTGCGGCGCATCGAGGCACGCTTGCGCCAGATCGACGAGGGCGACGGCGGCCGGGCCTTCGATGTGCTGGTCAAGCCGGTGGCGGCGCAACCCTTCCTCGCCATTCGGAGCCAGTTCGCCGGCATGGACCCGGTGATCGCCACCCTGCGCGAAGTGAGCGCGCGCGTGCCGGAGGCACCGCGCGACAAGCTGATCGTGCTGGCGCATTCCGATTTCGACGACGAGCGGCTCGACCTGGAGATCGGCTTCAGCCTGACGCGCGCCATCAATCGCCGGGTGTCGTTGGCCGACGGCCGCGCGCTGAGCCTGAGAGAGTTGCCGGCCGTACCGTCGATGGCCGCCGTCGTGCGCCGCGACACCGACCTCGACGGCCATCGCGCCTTCGGCGCGCTGGGCCAGTGGATCGAGGCCAACGGCTTCAGCATCTGCGGCCCGTGCCGCGAGGTGTTCCTCGAGCCGCCGTTCCAGGGCGGCGACGTGGTGGTGGAGATCCAGTTCCCGGTGGAGCGCGCCGGCTAGCCGCCTCGATACAGCGACATCTTGAGACTGGCCCGGGAGCGCCCCCGCTCCCGGAAGGGGGACACGCGTCCTCGTCTGAACCCGGGGGCGGAAGAGGTTAGAGCCATGCTGACCATCTACGGCGTTCCGGTCTCGGTGCACACCCGCAAGGTGATCGTCACCGCGCTGCACAAGGGCCTGCAATTCCGAGTCGAGCCCGTCATTCCGTTCAACCCGCCAGCGGACTGGGCCTCGCTCAGCCCGACCGGCAAGATCCCGGTGGCCGATATCGGCGGCTTCAAGCTCGCCGACTCGGCGGTGATCTGCGCCTATCTCGACCGCCTGCACCCGGCTCCGCCGATCTACCCGCGGGATGATAAGGCCTACGCTCAGGCGCGGTGGTTCGAGGAATACGCCGGCGGCACGATCTTTCGCGACGTGGTCCATGGGTTGTTCTTCAACAAGGTGATCCGGCCGGGCATCCTCAAGCAGCCGACCGATGCTGCGGCAGTCGCCACAATCCTCGACGACGTGGCGCCCGCCAAGCTCGCCTATCTCGAAGCCGCGCTCGGCGGCGATTGGTTCGCCGGCGGCCAGATGTCGATCGCCGATATCGCCATCGCCTCGAATCTCGTGAACTTCCACTATCTCGGCTACGACATCGACAGGATGCGCTATCCGAAACTCGCCGCGTACTTCCGGCGCATGCTGTCGGACAAGGCTTTCGGCGCCGCGCTCGAGTCGGAGAAGGCCGCGGCCGAGAGCATGAAGCTCGATCGCGGCTTCCTCGGCGTGCCGGCCTAGCCGCCAGCGCGTCGGATCGCCTCGGCGAGGTCGAGCCCGGCGAGGCTGTCGACGCGCAGATCGGCCTCGGAGAAATCCAGGTCGACCGTCATCGGGTTGGGCACGGCGATGGTGAACATGCCGGCGGCCTTGGCGGCGGCGACGCCGTTGCGCGAATCCTCGATGGCGATCGCCTCGTGTGGCGCGATGCCGAGCTTTTGCGCCGCCAGCAGGTAGACGTCGGGCGCCGGCTTCGACCGCTCGACCTGATCGCCGGTCGCAAGGTGATCGAAGCGCTCCAGCAGGGCGACATTGGTCAGATGCTGCTCGACCCAGGGCCGGCGCGACGCCGAGGCGACCGCCAGGTTGAGACCGCGTTGGCGGCCGCCAGCCAGCCAGTCCTCGATGCCGGGGCGCGGCCGCTCGGCGGCGATCAGATCCATCATCACCGCGCGGCGGCGCGTGCGCAGCGTCTCGCGATTAAGCGCCCGGCCGATCTTGCTCTCGAGCCACGAGTAGGGCTCGAAGGCGCCCGGCGTCGTGGTGCCGATCAGCGACGCCCATAGCGCCAGCGGCAGCTCGACGCCGAACACGGCGTATTCCAGCCGCCACGACTCGAACTCCGGCGTCTCGGTGTCGACGATGGTACCGTCGAAGTCGAAGATGAGGGCCTTGATGCTCAATTGACCCGCCGCTCCTTGCCCTGCCAGTAAGGCTCGCGCAGCTCGCGCTTGAGGATCTTGCCGGTGGGGTTGCGCGGCAGGGCATCGACGAAGTCCACCGACTTGGGCAGCTTGTAGCCGGCGATGCGTTCGCGCGCCCAGGCGATCAGCTCGGCCGGCGTGATCTCGGCGCCAGACTTCTTAACGACGATCGCCTTGACCGCCTCGCCCCAGCGCTCGTCGGGTACGCCGATCACCGCGACGTCGGCGATGGCGGGATGGCCGAACAGCGCGCTCTCGACCTCGGCGGGATAGATGTTCTCGCCGCCCGAGACCACCATGTCCTTGACGCGGTCGTAGATATAGAGGTAGCCCTTCTCGTCGAGATAGCCAGCGTCGCCGGTGAAGTACCAGCCCTCGCGCATGGCGCGCGCGGTGGCCTCGGGCAGCTTCCAGTAGCCCTTCATCACCTGGCGCGACTTCACCGCGATCTCACCGACCTGGTTGGGCGCGCAGTCCTTGCCGTCCTCGCCGACGATGCGGATCTCGACATTCTCTTGCGCGTAGCCGCAGGACAGCAGCTTCTTCGGGTCGTTGGGATCGTGATCCTCGGGCGGCAGCAGGGTGATGGCGCCGGTAGTCTCGGTCGCGCCATAGACCTGCTGGAAGCCGCAGGGGAAGATCTTCATCGCCTGGCGCAGCAGATCGGCCGGGATCGGGGCGGCGCCATAGACGATGATCTTCAGCGACGACAGGTCGGTCTCGCGGATCTGCGGCGTCTGCACCAGGAACAGGATGATCGCCGGCACCAGCAGCAGCACCTCGATGCGCCGTTCCTCGATCATCCGGAGGATCTGCAGCGGCACGACCTCGCGCATCACGTAGTTGGTGCAGCCGGCATAGGTGCCGGCCAGCGCCCAGCCGGCGCCGCCGATATGGAACATCGGCAGGATGATGATGTTGGCGACGCCCGGCCCCATGTGCCAGGAGGGCGTCCAGGTCGGCAGCAGTTCCAGCAGATTGGCGTTGGTGATCTGCGCGCCCTTGGGCAGGCCGGTCGTCCCCGAGGTGTAGAACTGCACCGCCACGTCGTCGGGCGAGATCGGCAGCATCGGGTCGGTGGCGGCTTGCCGATCGCGCCAGCGCTCATAGGACTCGAACCGGGGATGCGCCCCGCTGAAGGCGACGATCATGCGCACCGTCCTAAGGTCGCCCAGGATCTTCTCGACGACGGGGAAGTACTCCTCGCCGACGAACAGGATCTCGGCCTCGGCGTCGTTGACGATGTGGGCGATCTCCGGCGCCGCCAGCCGCCAGTTCACCGAGACCATCACCGTGTTGGACTTGGCGCAGCCATAGAGCAGCTCGAAGAACACGCCGTTGCTCTTGTCGAGATGCGCCACGCGCGCCTGTGGCTTCAGTCCTTCGGCGATAAGCCCGTTGGCAACCTGGTTCGAGAGCCGGTCGAGCGCGCCGTAGGTCGTTGGCACATCCTCGAAGACGACGGCGATCTCCCGCGGCCGCTCGGCGGCGTGCTTGCGCGCGATGTCGGCGATGATCCTTGGTGTCGCGATCGTCAAACCCCGTTCCTCCGCTTCGCCGGCCCCTTGCGCAGGGTTATATCAACTCTATTGAACTTAGACGATTCTCTAAGCCTGACAGGCGTTTGACCCGAAGTCTTCCATGGAAACATAGGACGATTCGCGATACTGTGCCGGCCGATGATCGGCAGATGGTTCGGCGGCGGGCGAAAGACGCAACCGGCGCGGCGCGCGGCCGTGCCGGCAGGGTATCGCGTCTACGCCATCGGCGACATCCACGGCCGCCTCGACCTGCTGACGGCGCTGCACCGCGACATCCTCGAGGACAGCACGCGCCATCCGCATGACGGCACCAACGTGGTGATCTATCTCGGCGACTACATCGACCGCGGGCCCGATAGCCGCGAGGTCATCGAGCATCTGATGCGCGCGCCGCTGCCCGGCTTCGAGAGCGTGCGGCTGATGGGCAACCACGACGAGGCGCTGCTGAAATTCCTCGACGACCCGATGATCGGGCCGAGCTGGTCGAGCTACGGCGGCGACGCCACCTTGCTGAGCTACGGCGTGCGGGCGCAGCCCGACACCATCGGCTTCGCCCGCTGGGAGGACATGCGGCGGCAGCTGGTCGAGATCATGCCGATAACCCATGTTGCCTTCCTGAGGGCGCTCAAGACCTCGGTCGAGGCCGGCGACTACATGTTCGTGCACGCTGGCGTGCGCCCGGGCGTGCCGCTCGCGGCGCAGCGCCAGGAAGATCTGCTGTGGATCCGCGACACCTTCCTCGACAGCGCCCTCGACCACGGCAAGGTCGTGGTGCATGGCCACACGCCGGTCGACGCACCGGAGGTCCGGCCCAATCGCATCGGCGTCGATACCGGCGCCTTCGCCAGCGGCGTGCTCACGGCGGTGGTGCTCGAAGGCGAGAGCCATCGCTTCCTGTGCACCGGGACTCCCGGCTGGGCGCGCATCGCCGCGCAATAGACGCCATCGCCGAGAACCAACAAACCACCTCCCCCCTCAACGATCCCGTCGGAAGGACAGTCTTTCCATGCCGAAACGTATCCTGGTGACCGGCGGCGCCGGTTTCCTCGGCTCGCATCTGTGCGAACGCCTGCTGGCGCAGGGCCACGATGTGCTGTGCGTCGACAATTATTTCACCGGCACCAAGCGCAACATCGTGCCGCTGCTGGAGCACAAGCATTTCGAGGTGATCCGCCACGACGTGACGTTCCCGCTCTATGTCGAGGTCGACGAGATCTACAACCTCGCTTGTCCGGCCTCGCCAGTGCACTACCAGCACGACCCGGTGCAGACGACCAAGACCAGCGTGCACGGCGCCATCAACATGCTGGGCCTGGCCAAGCGCACACGGGCGAAGATCTTCCAGGCTTCGACCAGCGAGGTCTATGGCGATCCCGAAATCCATCCGCAGCCCGAGAGCTATCGCGGCAGCGTCAACCCGATCGGCCCGCGCGCCTGCTACGACGAGGGCAAGCGCTGCGCCGAGACGCTGTTCTTCGACTACTGGCGCCAGCACAAGGTCAACATCCGTGTCGCGCGCATCTTCAACACCTACGGCCCGCGCATGCATCCCAACGACGGCCGCGTGGTGTCGAACTTCATTGTGCAGGCGCTCAAGGGCCGGCCGATCACGCTCTACGGCGACGGCAAGCAGACGCGCTCGTTCTGCTATGTCGACGACCTGATCGAGGGCTTCATCCGCCTGATGGGCGCGCCGAACTCGGTGACCGGCCCGGTCAACCTCGGCAATCCTGGCGAGTTCACCATCCGTGAGCTGGCCGAGAAGGTCATCAAACTCACCAACTCCAAGTCCAAGCTCATCCGCAAGCCGCTGCCGGTCGACGACCCAATGCAGCGCAAGCCCGACATCCGTCTGGCGCGCAAGGCACTGAAGTGGCAGCCGACGATCAGGCTCGACGACGGCCTGAAGAGGACGATCGCCTATTTCGACCATCTGCTGACGACGGGCGTGCCGTATGGCGAGCGGGGGAATTGACGGCCGCAAAAGCAGCCGTCATCCCGAGCGCAGCGAGGGATCTCCGGCAATCGAGCGTAGAGTCGAGGAGATCCCTCGCTGCGCTCGGGATGACGGGGTCAATCAACCCGCCGCTTCGCCAACTCTGCCTCGTTGAACCGCAGGCCGAGCCCCGGCTCGTTCGATAGCTTGAACAGCCCGTTCACCGGCACCGGTGGGTTCTCGAAGACCGCGTGCGTGCGCGTTGATGGGTCGTTCCATTCAGCCGGTTTCACGCTCTGCAGCAGCGACGCCTTTACATGCAGGTTGGCGACGTGGCCGATGGTCGGCTGCGTCTGGTGCGGCACCAGCTCGGCGCCGAGCGCGTGGGCCAGCGCGGCGCAGCGCAGCAGGCCGGTGATGCCGCCCATCTTCACGATGTCGGGCTGCACCATGCGCACACCCGAGTCGATCAGATCCGCCAGCGCTGACAAGGTGTAGGTCTGCTCGCCGGCCGACACGGTGATGTCGAGGCGTTGCGCGAGCTCGCCTGTCGCCTTGACATGGTAGTGCTGCACCGGTTCCTCGAACCACCAGTAGCCCAGCTCCTCCAGCGCGCGACCCACGCGCATCGCGCCGGCGATCGAGTAGCCGTTGTTGGCGTCGAAGGCCAAGGGGAAGCCATCGCCGACCAGCTTGCGTACAGCGCGCGCCTTGGCGATGTCGCCGGGGATATCGGCGTCGAGCGCGGTGCGCGGGTTGTCGAAGCGGATCTTCACCGCCGCCGGCTGATCCTTCATGCGCTGCTCGACCACCTTGCAGACTTGATCGACGCTGCGCTCGCCGTTGCCGCCGATCGAGGCATAGAAGGGGATCGCCGTCTTCCACGCGCCGCCGATCAGCTTGTAGATCGGCAATCCGGTGCGCTTGCCCTTGATGTCCCACAGCGCGATGTCGAGCGCCGCCAGCGCACCGGTTAGCGCGCCCTCCGGCCCAAGCTTCACCAGGGTGTGCATCGCCTGGTCGAGCAGCACGGCGTGGTCGAGCGGATCCTGGCCGATCAGCAGGGGCGCGATGTCGTAGCGGATCATGCCCAGCGAGGCGCGACCGCCTTGCATGGGCGAGGCCTCGCCCATACCGGTGATGCCGTCGTCGGTATGCACCAGGACGAAGGCGCTGCGCTGCTGTGGCCGGTCGTTGGGGTTCCACGCGACCTGGAAGGCTTCAATGCGCGTGATCTTCATGCCATCCCTCCCTTTCCTTCTCCCCACGAAGGCGAGGAGAAGGAAACTCAGAGTGTGCGGATCAGGTATCGTACACTCTTGCCGCGGTCGGGGAGGCGGGCTTCGCCGCAGACCGTGAAGGCCAGCCGTGCGTGGAAGGCATCGGAGATCGGATTGGGCGGATCGCTGTTGACCTCGCAGCAGATCCGCGTATGACCGGCCGCGCGGGCAATCGCGAACAGCTCCTCGTAGAGGCGGCGCGCATGGCCACCGCGTCGCGCTGTCGGCGAGACGACGACGCGATCGACATAGGCGAAGCGCTTGTAGCGCTGGCGGAACCACAGGAAGTTGGGGCTGTGGTAGTCGGCGTCCTGGTCGAAGGTCAGCAGGAAGGCCTCGGCGTCGCCGATCACGCGCGCGGCCATCGCGATCGACAGCAGGCGGCTCAGCTCACGCGCATCGAGCTCCGACAGCTCGGCGGCGTGCGCGTTGTTGAGCGCGAGAAGGGCGGCCTCGTCGGCCGGTGAGGGGATGCGAATCATCCTTCTGTCATCCCGAGCGTAGCGACGGATCTAGGGAAGCGGCCTGGATCCCTCGCTACGCTCGGGATGACAGGAGGGGCAGAGCGACGGCCGGGATTCACGCCCGGCCGTACTTGTCCTCGAAGCGTTCGATGTCGTCCTCGCCGAGATAGCTGCCAGACTGCACCTCGATCAGGTGCAGCGGCTCGCTGCCGGTGTTCTCGAGGCGGTGGCGGATGCCGAGCGGAATGTAGGTCGACTGGTTCTCGTAGAGCTCGAAGATGTCGTTGCCGCGGGTGACGCGCGCGACGCCGCGTACCACGACCCAGTGCTCGGCGCGCTTGTTGTGCTTCTGCAGGCTGAGCGCACGGCCGGGCAGCACCTGGATGTGCTTCACCTGGTGGCGCTCGCCGATATCGACGGTCTCGTAGTAGCCCCAGGGGCGGAAGACCTTGGCGTGCGTCACCACCTCGGAGCGGCCGCTGGCCTTGACGCGCTCGACCAGCTTCTTGACGTCCTGGGCGCGCTCGCGCCGTGTCACCATCACCACGTCGCCGGTGGCGATCACGACGAGGTCCTCGACGCCGAGCGTCGCGACCATCACACCGGGCTCGGCGCGCACGTAGCTGTTCTTCGTATCTTCGGTCAACACATCGCCGACCGCGACGTTGCCGTGCGGGTCCTGTGGCGATTGCTCGTGCAGCGCCGCCCACGAGCCAATATCGCTCCAGCCCATGTCGACCGGCACCGTCACGGCACGCTGGGTGCGCTCCATCACCGCGTAGTCGATCGACTTCGAGGGCGATTTGCCGAAGGCCTCGCCGTCGAGGCGGATGAAGTCGAGGTCGCGCGCGGCGCCCTTGAAGGCTGCGATGCAGGCGGCGACGATCTCGGGCTCGAACTGGTTGAGTTCGCTGAGATAGAGGTCGGCGCGCAGCAGGAAGGTGCCGCCGTTCCAGGCGTAGCCGCCGTCGGCGAGAAACTGACGGGCGCGGGCGAGATCAGGCTTCTCGATGAATCGCTCGACGACATGGCAGCCCGGTGCATTCGGCAGCGCCGCGCCGATCTTGATGTAGCCGTAACCGGTCTCTGGCGCGGTCGGCGCGATGCCGAAGGTGACGAAACCGCCCAGCACCGCCGCCGATGTGGCCTTGGCGATCGCCTCCTGGAAGGCGTCGGGGCGGCGGATCAGCGAATCCGAAGGCAGCACGAGGATCGGGCGGTTGGGGCCGCCGGCGGCGGCCATCATGGCGCCGATCGCGACGGCCGGCGCGGTGTTGCGCGCCGCCGGCTCGAGCACGATGGCGGCCGGCTTGACGCCGATGGCGCGCATCTGCTCGGCGACCAGGAAGCGATGCTCAGCGTTGCACACGATCACCGGCGGCATGAAGCGGGCCGGATCGCTGACGCGCAGCACGGTCTGCTGCAGCAGGGAGTGCTCGCCGGATAGCGGCAGGAACTGCTTGGGGTAGGCTTCGCGCGAAAGCGGCCAGAGCCGTGTGCCGGATCCGCCGGACAGGACGACCGGCTGGATCAGATGGGATGACGTAGACGGATCCGGCTGCGCCATCCGCTATACCACTCGAGGTTAACTGGCGACGGCGAACCTGGGCGCGCCGTTGGCCGTGGACATCCCGCCCGATACCATCTGGTCGTGAATCCAGCGATAGGTTTTTTCCATGCCGTCCTCGAGGCGGACCGAGGGGGCCCAGCCGAGCACGCGCTTGATCATGTCGTTGTCGCTGTTGCGCCCGCGCACGCCCTTGGGGGCGTCGAGCTTGTAGCGCCGCTTCAGCTTGATGCCGGCGATCTTCTCCACGATGTCGACCAGGGTGTTGATCGAGACCAGCTCGTCGCTGCCGATGTTGATCGGCTCGACCACGTCGCTGTTCATCAGGCGCACGCTGCCACAGGTGCAGTCGTCGATGTACATGAAGGAACGGGTCTGCTCGCCGTCGCCCCAGATCTCGATCTCGTGCCGCCCCGAAAGCTTGGCCTGGATGACCTTGCGGCAGATCGCGGCCGGCGCCTTCTCGCGCCCGCCATCGTAGGTGCCGTTGGGGCCGTAGACGTTGTGGTAGCGGGCCATGCGCGTTTGCAGGGCGTAGTCCTCGCGGAAGTGGCGGCACATGCGCTCGCTGAACAGCTTCTCCCAGCCATAGCCGTCTTCGGGCATGGCGGGGTAGGCGTCCTCTTCCTTCAGCGCGGTGACGGCCGCGTCGGTCTGCTTGTCGGCGGCGTAGACGCAGGCGGACGAGGAGAAGAAGTAGCGCTCGACGCCATACTGCTGCGCGGCCATCAGCAGATGGGTGTTGATCAGCACCGTCAGCATGCACTCGGCCTTGTGGGTTTCGATGAAACCCATGCCGCCCATGTCGGCGGCGAGGTTATAGACCTGGTGCGCGCCCTTCACGGCGGCGAAGGCGGCTTCGCGCTTGCTCATGTCGCGCTGAAGGTTCTCTACCCCATCGTGCAGCTGATACCATTCGTCGAGGGGCTTGATGTCGACCGCACGAATCCGGGTGACGCCGAAGGCCGAGCGCAGATGCTCCACAAGGTGACCACCGATAAATCCGCCGGCGCCGGTCACCAGGACAATGTCGTCGTCACGCATCACTAACACCCGTAAATTCATGCATGAAATCGGCAATGATTATATAAATTTTGCAGAGCTTTGCGAGAATTTTATGAGGTATCGCTTAATTAAGTGACGGGGTCACTTTCCACATTTGGTAGGCGTACAGGCAGCGAGCCGCAATCGCTAGGCCCATCGAACCATGGGCTTATTTCAGGTGGCTGGCTTTAGAAAGGATCACCTCAAACCGGTCACCGATTTTGTGGATGTCGAAGGTAGCTTCGGCGTAACGGCGGCCATTGCAACCCAGCGTTGTCCGGATCGCCGGGTCGTCATGCAGACGAGACGCGGCGCCGGCGAAGCCCTGGGCGTCGTCGGGCGCGACGACGAGGCCGGCGTCCTGCGCGGCGATGGTGCGCGCGGCGAGGTTTTCAGACGGCATCGCCGCGAGCAGCGGGCGGCCGGCGCAGAGATAGGTCAGGACCTTGGAGGGCACCGAGTAGACACCGGCCTCGGGCTCGAGGATCGCCATCAGCACGTCGGCGGAGGCCAGCATGTCGGGCATCCGCGAGAAGGGCTGGAACGGCAACAGCAGCAGATTGTCCAGCCGTTCCGTCCGCTTGCGCTCGGCCAGCCAGTTGGCGCCCAGACCTTCGGAGATCACCACCACCCGCACCCTGGGATCGTCGCGGTAGCGTTCGGCGATGCCAAGCAGCAGGCCGGGATTGTGCTTCAGCCCCAGGGTGCCCGAGTACATGAAGACAAGCTTGTCGTTCAGCGCGTGCTGGCGCGCGAAGTCGTTGTCGCGAGGGCGCGGCGGCAGCTCCTCGAGCGGCGCCCAGTTCTCGATCGTCGAGACGCGCCTCTCCTCGATGCGCCAGCTCTTCAACAATGGCTTGAAATCGTCGGTGATGGCCACGACCTGGTCGCTGCGGCGCAGCAATCCGGCCTCGAGGCGCCGGTAGTGCCAGACCACGGGCGCGCCGAGCGGACCGAGCTTGGGCGCCACGAGCCGCGCGATCGCCTCGGCGTAGATGTCCTGCACCCAGAAGACGAAGCCGCGGTGATTCGCGCGGCACCAGCGCTGCGGAGCCAGCAGGGAATCGGGCGGGGTGTTGCTGAGCAGGGCGACATCGGGCTGGAAGGCGCCGAGCTCGCGCTCGAGCAGCCGGCCATAGGCGCGCTCCTGGCGGAAACGGGTGAAGTAGTCGTACTTCGCCATTGGCCGACCGGGATCGATGGCGGCGACCTCGAAGGTCGTGGGGTCGCCGGGCAGCTGCGTGAGCGAGCCACGCGGCGTCTGAAAGCGGGCGTTGAAGAGATGGCGCACGACATGGCCGCGCCGCGCCAGCTCGCGCGCGAGCTGGACCTGGAAGGGATGGCCGGAGTTATCGTGCAGCAGGATGCGCATCGCTTCTACGTCTTGTTGTCCCCGGGGCCGTCCGCGGCCCCAGTAGCGCGGCGAAGAACCTTGCGGCCGTGCGACCGGACACCTTCTATCGATGTGACCGCCATACCGCGAGGTCCTTCGCTGCGCTCAGGACGACGGGAAGATCAATACGCGTTCTTGCCGCGCAGCACCGTGACGATGGTCATCAGCTCGATCTTGATGTCGAGCAGCAAAGACCAGTTCTCGATGTAGTAGAGGTCGTGATCGACGCGCCGGCGGATCTTCTCGATCGTGTCGGTCTCGCCGCGCCAGCCATTGACCTGGGCCCAGCCGGTCAGGCCGGGCTTGACGCGATGGCGCGCGGCGTATTCGGCGACGGCTTCCTCGAACAGCACGTTCTCGGCCTTGGTGTCGATGGGGTGCGGGCGCGGGCCGACCAGTGACATGCTGCCGCCCAGCACGTTGAAAAGCTGCGGCAGCTCGTCGATCGAGGTTCGGCGGATGAAGCGGCCGACCCGGGTGATGCGCGGATCGTCGCGGCCGACTTGGACCGGCGCGATGTCGCGGCAATCGTCGGCGTACATCGATCGGAACTTCCAGACCTGGATGCGCTGGTTGTTGAAGCCGTAGCGGGTCTGGCGGAACAGGATCGGCCCACGGCTGTCCAGCTTGATGGCGATCGCGGTCGCCAACATGATCGGCGAGAAGGCGAGCAGCAGCAGCAGCGCCAGGCCGATGTCCTCGATACGCTTGAGCAGCAGCTTGTCTTCCGACAGCGGCTTGTCGAAGACGTTTAGCACCGGCACGTTGCCGAGCTCGCTATAGGAGCAGTGCGCCAGCCGGAAGCCGATCATGTCGGGCGCCAGCCGGATGTCGATCGGCAGCTCCCACAGCCGCTTGAGGATGCCCATGACGCGCAGCTCGGCCGCCCAGGGCAACGCGACGACGATCTGGTCGACATGGTGCCCGCGGGCGTATTCGATCAGGTCGTCGACTGTGCCGCGTACTGGCACGCCCTCGATCGGCTCCATCTCGCGCTGGGCGCGGTCGTCGAAGACGCCGACGATGCGGTAGTCGGCGCCGCCGGCCTCGCGCAGATGCTGGATCAGCCGGCGGCCATGCGGGCCGGCGCCGACCACGGCGATGTCGCGGGTCAGCCTGCCGGACTCCATCCAGCGGGCGATGACACCGGCCACCACGAAACGCACGGCGATGAAGCCGCCCAGGGTCCAGACGTACCAGAGGATGGCCCAACCGCGCGGGAAGTTGGCCGAGACCTTGGTGACGAAGGCGGCGGCGATCAGCAGGGCGAGCACGGCGGTCCAGGCCACAGTGACCCGGCCGATCTGCCGCGGCACGCTGGACAGGCTGCGGATCGAGTAGAGATTGAGCGCATGAAAGACGTTGGCTACCAGCAACGAGCTGGCCGCCATGGCGAGGAAATACTGGTCGTCGAACTGGTGAAAATGCTGCGGCAGCCAGGCGGCGATGGCGGCCCAGGCGACCACGGCTGGCGCGAGGATGTCGGCGATCCGGGTGAGCCAGAGGAGCTTGGTCTCGGAATATGCCTTCGACTTATCCATAGTGTCCCCGCCGTACGGGAGCCTTCAATAGCGACTGACCGGCGCCGCAATCGGTGCCGCTTATGAAAATCGCGATCTAAGTGTCCGTTATTGTGAGATAATCCAGGCGCGCGGTCAACCGCTCGCCGCCCACGATAGCCGAACCCGGTGATCGTGGACAAGTTGCAGTATATCTCTGGAATTCTGGCTTTTTCAAGCAGAATCAATATCATACTGGTGATGGTGGAATTCGGATGACACTGAAGGATGGGCTCCGTCTGCTCTACCGGGCGGTTGACCGGTTCGGCTTGCGGGCGGGATTGAGGGCGTGGTGGGCGTTGGTTGCGCCAGGGGCGGACTTGCGGGCCGTGCGCGTTGCCGGATTCGATCACCCGATCTGGTTGCGGGCCGGTACCACCGACATCGCCAATTTCGAGCAGGTCTTTCTCCGCGGCACGCTCGACCAGCGACGTCTCCCGCAATCTCGCGCGCTGCACGCTTATGCGCGGGTGGCGCCCCGGCCCAGCGCCGTGGTCGACGGTGGCGCCTATATCGGCCTGTCGAGTCTATGGCTGGCACGCGACTATCCCGAGGCGACGATCTTCGCGGTCGAGCCGGATCCCGACAATTTCGCGATGATCCAGCGTAACACGGCGGCTTGGCCGAACATCGTTCCGGTTCAGGCCGGGCTGTGGGACCGCGCGACCACGCTGTCGCTGCGCCGGGCGGGCCTGGAGCCCTGGGCGGCGCGTGTCGGCGAACCGAGCGGCGAGGGGGGTGGCGAGGTCCCGACGGTGCCGACGGTCACCATCAACCAGCTGATGGAACAGGCCGGGGCCAGCGAATTGTTGGTGGTCAAGCTGATCATCGAAGGCGCCGAGAAGGCGGTGTTCCGTGGCGGCCTCGAGTGGCTCGACAGGACCCACCAAGTGATCTTCATGCCCAGCGACTGGGCGACACCGGGCGAAGGCGCCGGCCGCCTGGCCTTCGCCGCGCTCGCCGCCCGCCCGTTCGACTGGATCGTCGAGGGGCAGTGCGTCTACTGCTATCGCATGTCGGGAAAATCGCTGGCCTGAGGCTATGATTTGAATTATAGCATCATCTGAGAAATTTGATGAAATATCCGCTATTTCAGTAATTTGCGGCGATCAATTCAGTTGACGATGCTCGATCAGATCACGCCGGTGATCCTGACCTGGAACGAGGCGCCGAACATCGGGCGCAACCTCGACCGGCTCGGCTGGGCGCGCGAGGTCGTCGTCGTCGACAGCGGCAGCGACGACGAGACGGCGGCGATCGCGGCGCGCTACCCCAATGTCCGCTGGCTCACCCGCACGTTCGACAGTCACGAGCGGCAATGGACCTACGCGGTGCAGGAGACCGGCATCGCCACGCCCTGGGTGCTGCGGCTCGACGCCGACTACATCGTGCACCAGGCCACCATCGAGGAGATCGCCGCGCTGAGCCCGAGCGACGATATCGGCGGCTACCGCACGGCTTTCGACTACTGCATCGATGGCCGCAGGCTGCGCGGCTCGCTCTACCCGCCGCTGCCGACCCTGTTGCGCCGCGACCGGGTGACGTTCGTGCAGGACGGCCACACCGAGAAGGCGCATGTCACGGGCACGGTGCCGACCTTGCGTGGCCGGATCGACCATGACGACCGCAAGAGCCTGGAGCGCTGGCTGCTCTCGCAATACCGCTACCAGAAGCGCGAGGTCGAGAAGCTGACCACGACGCCCTGGGGCCGACTGTCCTGGGGCGACCGCCTGCGGCTGACCCGCGTGCTGGGGCCGCCGGTCGTGTTCCTCTACTGCCTACTGGGGCGCGGCCTGCTGCTCGACGGCAAGGCGGGGCTGGTCTACGCCTGCCAGCGCGCCACCGCCGACCTGATCCTCTCGATGCTCCTGCTGCAGCGCGACTTCAAGAAATGATTTACATCCTGGGGCTGAACGCCTTCCACGCCGACTCGGCCGCCTGCCTGGTGAAGGACGGCGAATTGATCGCCGCCGCCGAGGAGGAAAGATTTCGTAGAGCGAAACATTGGGGCGGCTTCCCCAGCGAGGCGATCCGATTCTGTCTCAAAAAAGCCGACATCTCCCTCGACCAGGTCGCCCACGTCGCCATCAACCGCGACAGCCGTGCGAGCTTCTGGCGCAAGGTCGGCTACATCGTCACCAAACGCCCGAGCCTCGATCTGATCATGAGCCGGGTGCGCAACCGAAGGCAGTGGGACGACGTCGCCACGCAGCTCGCGACGCAGGTGCCGGAGGCGACGTTCAGTGGCACGGTGCACGCCGTCGAGCATCACCTCTGCCATCTCGCCTCGACCTTCTACGTCTCGCCCTTCGAGCGCGCGGTGGCGGTGTCGGTCGACGGCTTCGGCGATTTCGCCAGCGCCGCCTGGGGCCTGGGCGAAGGCGACCGGCTGCGTATCGATGGCCGCGTCCACTTCCCCAACTCGCTGGGCATCTTCTACGAGGGCATCACCCAGTTCATCGGCTTTCCCAATTACGGCGACGAGTACAAGGTCATGGGCTTGGCGCCTTACGGCGAGCCCAAGTACCTGGAGCAGATGCGTCAGCTGGTGAAGCTCAGGGACGACGGCACCTTCGAGCTCGACCTGCGCTACTACACGCACGCCAAGGAGGGCTCGAAATACGAGGTGCGCGACGGCACGCCCTCGGGCGGCCGCATCTGGTCCCAGGCGATGGTCGAGCTGCTGGGTCCGGCGCGCGGCAAGGACGAGCCGCTGGAGCAGCGCCACAAGGACCTCGCCCGCTCCGCCCAGGCCATGTACGAGGAGGCGTTCTTCAACCTGCTGGGCGCGCTGCACAAGCGTTACCAGTGCGACGCCGTCGTGCTGTCGGGCGGCTGCGCCTACAACTCGGTGGCCAACGGCAAGGTCTACGAACGTTCGCCGTTCAAGCGCTGCTACATCCAGTCGGCCGGCGGCGACGCCGGCGGCGCGATCGGCGCAGCCTTCCAGGTCTGGCATGACCTACCCCAGAGCGCCGGCACCAAGCGCCACTTCGTGATGGACCACGCCTATTGGGGCCCGGAGGCGACACCCCAGGAGATCGCCGCGGCGGTGGCGGCGCGGCGCCCGGAGTTCGATGCTGCAAACTGCGCGATCGAGACCATCGCCGACGAGGCCGAGCTCTGCCGCCGCACGGCGACGGCGATCGGCGAGGGCAAGGTGATCGGCTGGTTCCAGGGCCGCATGGAGTGGGGCCCGCGCGCGCTGGGCAACCGCTCGATCCTCGGCGACCCGCGCCGCGCCGACATGAAGGACATCCTCAACCTCAAGATCAAGCGCCGCGAGTCGTTCCGCCCCTTCGCGCCCTCGATCCTGCGCGAAGCGGTGAAGGACTGGTTCGAGACCGACGACGACGTGCCCTTCATGATGCAGGTCTTCCGCATCAAGCCCGACCAGCGCCCGAAGATCCCGGCAGTCACCCATGTCGACGGTTCGGGCCGCCTGCAGACCGTCGACGCCCACACCAACCCGCGCTACCACCGCCTGATCTCGACCATGCGCGAGCAGACCGGCGTGCCGATCGTGCTCAACACCAGCTTCAACGAGAACGAGCCGGTGGTGTGCAAGCCGGAGGAGGCGATCGATTGCTTCCTGCGCACCAGGATGGACGTGCTGGTGCTGGGCGACACCTTTATCGAGCGCAAGGGCTGATACGTGCCATAGTGCACCCATGATGAAGACCATCGACTACTACTACTCGACGCGCTCGATCTACGCGTATTTCGGCGCGCAACGCATCGTCGATCTGGCGCGCCGCTTCGGCCGCCGACTGATCCATCGCCCGGTCGATCTGTCGCGCGTCGTGCCGGCGGCCGGCAGCCTGCCGTTCGACAAGCGCTCCGCCGCGCACAAGGCCTACCAGTTCGGCCGCGAGATCGAACGCTGGAGCGAGTATCTCGGCATCCCCGCGCTGGTCGATCCGGTGCATCATTTCGGCGACCGCACCTTCTCCGCCGGCGTTATCCTCGCGGCGCAGGCGGCGGGCGCGGATGTCGACCGCCTGCATGTCGACATGCTCACCGCGCTGTGGCGCGACGACCGTGATCTTTCCAGCGCCGAGGTGCTGGCAAGTCTGGTGCGCGGCGTCGGTGCCGACGCCGCCGCGATCCTCGCCGCCGCGCGCACCGCCGATACCCAGGCCGCGTTCAGCCAGTGCAGCGAGCTGGCGATCGCCGCGGGCGTGCCCGGTTCGCCGACCTACATCGTCGACGGCGAACTGTTCTATGGCCAGGACCGCCTGATGATGGTCGAGCGCGCGCTGGAACGGCCCTTCGCGCCGCCAGGCCCATCGCCGAAGTGGTGATGCTTTAGCCCAAGAGTGAGAGAAGCATGAACGCCCCAACGGCGCCGGATTGGCGCGACGACATCTTCGCCGTCCTGCAGGCGCACGAGATCAAGCAGGTCTACCACGTGCCCGACGCCGGCCACTCTCGCCTGATCGAGTCGTGTCAGCGCTCCAACGCCATGCGCACGCTCGCGCTGACGACCGAGGAGGAGGGCGTGGCGCTGGCCGCCGGCGCCTGGCTCGGCGGTCAGCGTTCTGTGCTGCTGATGCAGAGCTCGGGCGTCGGCAACACCATCAACCTGATGGGACTGACCAAGACCATGCGCCTGCCGCTGCTGACCCTGATCACCATGCGCGGCGACTACGGCGAGTTCAATTCCTGGCAATACCCGATGGGCCAGGGCACGCCCAAGGTGCTCGAGGCGATGGGCGTGCTGCTCTACTCGGTCGACACCGCCGAGGAGGTGAAGGCCACGGTCGACGCCGCCGCGCGCAGCGCGTTCAACGGCGGCCAGGCCGTCGCCGTGCTGCTGCGTCAGAAGCTGATCGGCATCAAGAATTTCGGGAAGAAGTGAGATGAGCACCGCAACCCTGCGCCGCCGCCCGCTGGTCAAGACGATCCTCGAGGGCGCCACCGACGATCTGCTGGTGATCGCGGGCCTGGGCTCGTCGAACTGGGATGTCACCGAAGCCGGTGACCGGCCGCTCAACATGCCGCTCTGGGGCGCGATGGGCGCCACGGTCGCCATGGGCCTGGGCCTCGCCATTGCACAGCCGACCAAGCGCGTGCTGGTGATCACCGGCGACGGCGACATGCTGATGGGCATGGGCTCGCTCGCGACTGTCGCCGCGCAGCAGCCCCACAACCTCGCGATCTGCGTGCTCGACAACGAGAAGTTCGGCGAGACCGGCAATCAGGCCACACACACCAGCGCGCGCAACCAGGGCCCGACCGACTCCGGCGCCGGCGCCGACCTCAGTGTCATCGCGCGCGGCTGCGGCATCGCCGACAGCGCGACGATTCGCGGCGAAGCCGAGGTGGCGCAGCTCGTCGCCGATCTGCGCCGCAAGAGCGGCCCGGTGTTCCGTCTCGTGAAGGTGATGGTCGAGAAGCTCGAGTTCGTGATGCCGCCGCAGGACGGCGCGCATCTCAAGGATCGCTTCCGTCAGGCACTGCTCGGTCAGGCGTGAGCGAAACCATTGGCGGACGCCCAGACTTAGGTTATATTAACGCTGTTCACTTATACAGCGGAAGACAGCGATGGTCGCGATCACGATCAACGGCGAGCGGCGCGACGTCGCGGCCGAGCCGGACAAGCCCTTGCTGTGGGTGCTGCGCGAAGACCTCGCGCTGGTCGGCACCAAATTCGGTTGCGGCGTCGCGGCGTGCGGCGCCTGCACGGTGCATGTCGATGGCCAGGCCATGCGCTCGTGCTCGGTGCTGCTCGAGCAGGTCGCCGGGCGTGAGGTTGTGACCATCGAGGGGCTGGGCGGCGAGCGGCTGCACGCGGTGCAGATGGCGTGGATCGAGCTGCAGGTGCCGCAATGCGGCTACTGCCAGCCCGGCTTCATGATGGCGACCGCGGCGCTGCTCAAGGAGAAGCCAAAGCCGACCGACGCCGAGATCGACGCGGCGCTCACCAACATCTGCCGCTGCGGCACCTATCAGAGCATCCGCAAGGCCGTGCATCGCGCGGCGGCGCTGACGGAGGCGCGGCGATGAAGTTCACGCGGCGCAAGCTGATCATCGGCGGCACGCTGAGCACCGGCGCGCTGGTCGTGGGCTGGTGGTTCGCGCACGAGCGCGACCGGCTGGGCGGCCGCGACACGTTCAAGGCGCGCGACGGCGAGGTGGCGCTGAATGGCTGGGTGAAGGTGTCGAGGAGTGGCACCATCATTGTCGCCGCGCCGCGCGCCGAGATGGGCCAGGGCATCCACACCGCCCTCGCCGCGCTGGTCGCCGAGGAGATGGATGCGAAGTGGGAGGACGTGCGCGTCGAGGACGCCGCCGACCTCGGCATCTACCGCAACGTCGAGATGCTGCTCGAAGACGCCCGCGCCCAGGATCCCGGGCTGATGCGCGACATCGCGCTGTGGGCCGGCTCGCGCGTCGCCGGCATATTGGGCGTCTCGGCCACCGGCGGCAGCACCGCGACACGCGACGCCTGGGAACCGATGCGGCTGGCCGGCGCCTCAGCGCGCGAGCTGCTGCTGCGCGCGGCGGCGCGGAAGGCCGGCGTCAAGCAGGCCGACCTGATGATCGTCGACTCGCGGGTGTCGACGCGCGACGGCAAGCAAGTCGCAACTTTCGGCGAGCTCGTCGACGCCGTCGGCAAGCTTCAGCCGCTCGACGGCGTGCCGGTCAAGAAGCCGGCGGATTTCAAGCTCATCGGCAAGGAGTTGCCGCGCCTCGACGTCGCCGCCAAGGTCACCGGCACCGCGACCTTCGGCGTCGACGTGCGCCTGCCCGACATGCTCTACGCCGCCATCGCCAACAGCCCGGTGTTCGGCGGCAAGCCCAAGGGCTTCACGATACCGACCGGCGGCTTGCCGAAGGGCGTGGTGAAGGTCGTCGAGTTGCCCACCGCGATCGCTGTCGTCGGCGACAGCTGGTGGAAGGCGCAGCGCTACCTGAATGAGCAGCTGAAGATCCAGTGGGACGACGGGCCAAACGCCAAGCTCGACAGCGCGACGCTGATGCGGGACTACGAGGCGCAGTCGCGCGCCGTCGGCGACGCCGCCAAAACGCGCAGCTTCCAGACCGCGCCGGTGGCGCAGCGGCCGATGGAGCGCGGCATCGAGGCGACGTATCGCGCGCCGTATCTGGCGCACGCCACGATGGAGCCGATGAACTGCACGGCGCTCTTCGTCGACGGCCGGTTGCGTCTGTGGATGCCCAACCAGTCGCCGTCGCTGATGCGCTACGTCGCGGCCAAGACAGCGGAGATCGATCAGGCGCAGGTGACGATCCACACGACCTATCTCGGCGGCGGCTTCGGCCGACGCGCCGAGCCCGATCTCGTGCGCCAGGCGGTGGCGATCGCCAAGGCCGTGCCGGGCAAGCCGGTGCAGGTGATGTGGTCGCGCGAAGAAGACATGCGCCACGATTTCTATCGGCCGATGGCGGTGGCGCGTATGCAGGCGCGCGCTTCGAAGGAAGCGGCGTGGGAGTGGCGCTGCCGGCTGGTGGGTCAGTCGGCCACCGGCCAGTTCATCGACCGCGTGCTGCGCCTGGGCGAGCAGGGCGATCCCGATGGCAACAGCGTCGAGAGACCGCCTTACGGATTCCCGTCCTATCGGCTCGAAGCGGTGGTGCCCAAGGGGCCGGTGCCAGTGGGTTTCTGGCGCTCGGTCGGCCATTCGCATACCGCCTTCTTCGACGAGTGCTTTCTCGACGAGGTGGCGCTGGCGATGAACAAGGATCCGCTCGCGCTGCGCCGCGAGCTGCTCAAGGATCAGCCACGTCATCTGGCCGTGCTCGACGCCGCCGCGAAGGCGGCGGGGTGGGGCACACCGCTGGCGTCGGGCATCGGCCGCGGCATCGCGCTGCGCCAGTCCTTTGGCTCGATCGTGGCGCAGGTCGCCGAGGTCGCGATCGAAGGCGGCGCGATCCGTGTGAAGCGCGTGGTCTGCGCCGTCGATTGCGGCCGCGTGGTGAACCCGGCCATCGTGCGCGCGCAGATGGAAAGCGGCATCGTCTACGGATTGTCGGCGGCGCTCTACGGCGAGATCACGATCAAGAACGGCGCGGTCGAGCAGGGCAACTTCCCCGACTACGACGTCGTGCGTCTGGCTGACATGCCGGTGATCGAAACCGTGATCGTCGGCTCACCCGACTCACCCATGGGCGGCGTCGGCGAACCCGGCACACCGCCGATCGCGCCGGCGGTGGGCAACGCGATCTTCGCCCTCACCGGCAAGCGCCTGCGCAGTCTGCCGTTCAAGCTGGCGTAGAGCGGGATTCGTCCGGACGTAGCCGCTGTCGTTCCGAGCGCAGCGAGGAATCCAGGCGGTCTTCCTGGATTCCTCGCTGCGCTCGGAACGACAGAGTGTCTGCGCCCGCGGCGCAGACTTCAGATCACGCCGTCCTTCGCCATGGTGTCGATCTCGTCGGCGGCGAAGCCGAGTTCGGTCAGCACCGCGCGCGAGTCGCCACCGAGCGGCGGTGCGGGACGGGTGGCGGCCGGGATGGCGCCGTCGACACGGAAACCAGCGCCGAGCGCCTCGACCGGTCGATCGTAGCCGGGCTGGTCGGTGATCGTGCGGTGGATGCCGGGCATGGCGCGATAGGGGCCGGCGAGGAACTCATGAATCGTGCGGATCTTGCCGCAGGCGATGCCGGCCTCGTTGAACGCCGCCTCCCAATGCTCGGCGTCACGCGCCTTCAGGGATGTCGCGAATTCACGCTCGGCGCCATCCGGGTCAGCGACGTGGAAGAAACCGCCCTTGCGCACCGGCGCGAAGCGCGGATCGGTCTTGAGCTCGGGGCGGCCGATGACGTCGAGCGCCTTGTGACCCTGCTCCAGCGTGTTGGCGGCGACCGAGATCGAGCCGTCGGCGGTCTCGAACACGCCCGAGGTCGGGCTTGAGGTTAGTGCGCGATTGCCCAAGCGCTCGTGCGGCAGGCCGCCGACCAGCCAGGCCGAGCTGTTGCCGATCATCAGCATCAGCGCCGAATCGCCCATGCCGATATCGATGCGACTGCCCGTTCCGGTACGCTGCCGTTCCAGCAACGCCGCGAGGATCGCGCAGGCGCCGTTCATGCCGGTGGCGATGTCGATCGCCGGAAAGCCGATCTTCGTCGGCGGCGTGCCGGCCTCGCCCTGCATCATCATCATGCCGGTCGAGGCCTGGATCACCTGGTCGTAGCCGGCGCGGCTCGCCTGCTTGCCGCTCTGGCCCCAGCCCGACACCGAGGCGTAGATCAGGCGCGGGTTGATCTTGCGCGTGGCCTCGGGGCCGAAGCCGATGCGCTCCAGCTCGCCTGGCCGCAGGTTCTCGACCAGCACGTCGGCGCGCTCGATCAACCGCGAGAGCGCGTCCTTGCCGCGCGCGTCCTTCAAGTCGAGCGTCAGCGAGCGCTTGCCGTGGTTCATGCCGACGAAGGGGGCGGCGAAGCCGGGTGGGGACACACCGCGCAGACCCGCGCGAATCACGTCGCCAACGCCGGGGCGTTCGATCTTCACCACGTCGGCGCCGAGCTGCGTCAGCACGTGGGTCACGTAGGGTCCGGCGTAGACGTGCGTCAGGTCGACGACACGAACGCCCCGCAGCGGCGCGAACATGGTGAGTTCCTCCAGATTGACCTACCCCGTCATTCCGAGCGCAGCGAGGAATCTCCTGGCGAAGGAGACTCTTTTCGAGGAGATCCCTCGCTGCGCTCGGGATGACGGGAGATGACTAACGCGGCATCTTTCTGCGCCAGCGTATCGCGTCGGCGATCTGGGCGTCGAGGTCGCGGCTGGGGCTCCAGCCCAATTCGCGGCGCACCAAGGTCGTGTCGGCCACCAGCTTTGGCGGATCGCCGGGACGGCGCGCGCCGACGCTGTGTGGCACGGGCTTGCCGCCCAGCCGGCCGGTGGTCTCGATCAGCTGCTTGACGCTGTAGCCGTGGCCCGAGCCGAGGTTGAACGCCGGCGCGGCGCCGCCCTTGGCGACATAGTCGAGCGCACGGACATGCGCGTCGGCGAGGTCGGCGACGTGCACGTAGTCGCGCACGCAGGTGCCGTCGGGGGTGTCCCAGTCGTCGCCGAACACGCTCAACGGCTTGCCGACGCCGAGCATGGCGTCGATCGCCAGCGGCATCAGGTGGCTTTCCGGCTCGTGCGCCTCGCCGATCTCGCCGTCGGGATCGGCGCCGGCGGCGTTGAAGTAGCGCAGGCAAACCGAGCGGATCTTGCGGGCGCGGGCGCGCAAGGCCTTCTCGACCGCGAGCTTGGTCTCGCCGTAGACGCTGACCGGGCCAAAGGAATGGCTTTCGTCGAGCAGCGGGCGCTTGGGAGTGCCGTACACCGCGCAGGTGCTGGAGAACACGAAGTGCCCGACGCCATGCGCTTCGGCCGCCTTGATCAGCGCGAGGCTCTTGTCGATGTTGTTGTGGCGATAGCGCTCTGGCTCGCGCATAGACTCGCCGACCTCGATATAGCCCGCGAGGTGGATGATTGCCTCGGGCTTGTGGCGCGCGAACGCGGCGTCCAGACGGGACCGGTCGCCGATGTCGCCCTGTTCCAGCGGCCCCCACTTCACCGACCAGGCGTGGCCCTTCTCCAGCGTGTCATAGGCGATGGGCGTGAATCCCGCCTGTGCCAAGGCCTTGCACACCTGGCTGCCGATGAAGCCGGCGCCGCCGGTGACCAATATGCTTCGGCTCATGCCGCCACTCCCGATAGACGCGGGCTTGTACGTGTCGCCGCGGCGTCGCGGTACATCTCCTCCAGCGCCGCGCCGACATTCTCCCAGCGATAGAGCTGGTCGACCGTGGCGCGGGCGCGGCGGCCCATCTCGGCGGCGGCCTGGCGGTCGGCCAGCAGCGGCGCCATCGCCGCGACCAACGCGGCGCGATCGCAGGGGATCACCGTGGCGCCGCCGCCGCGGCGCAGTTCGCGCCAGATGTTGACCTGATCGGAGATCACGATCGGCAGCCCGGCGGCCATCGCCTCGACCGGCGCGATGCCGAAATTCTCGCTGTAGGAGGGCAGGGTGAACAGCCGCGCGGCGGCGAAGGCCGAGAGCTTGTCCTCGCCACGCAGCATGCCGGTGAAGGTCATGCGGTCGCTGACGCTATCGCGGGCCGCCCATTCCTGGCACTTCGCCATCATGCCGTCATCCGGCCCGGCTAACACAAGATGTAGCGACGTGTCCTTCGCGGCGAGTTCGGCGAAAGCCGGGATCAGCAGGTCCAACCCCTTCTTGAAATGCAGCCGGCTGAGATACAGCACGATGGTCTTGCCCCGCGTCTCGGGGAAACGCTGGTGGAAGATCTCGGGCGAGGGCAGGGCGTCGAAACCGGTGAGATCGACGCCCAGCGGCACGACCTTGGGCGGCGCGCCCATGGCGAAGGGCGTGCTGACCTCGCGCTCGATGTCGGAAGTGTAGTGGATGGCGGTGGCGTGGCGCAGCACGCGGTTCTGGAAGGCGGTCTCCATCAGCCACTTGCGGGCGCGGTGATGGGCGCGGATGTACGGGTCGAGCATGCCGTGCGGGCGCACGATGTAGGGCACGCCGTGACGGCGCGCGTAGTGGCCGCCGACCAGGTCGTGAAACAGGTAGATCGAGTGCAGGTGCACGACGTCGAAGCCCGCCATGTCGCGGCCAAGCGCCCGGGCCATGGCCAGCGAGGGCTTCCAGAAACGCGGGGCGTGGACCGGGAAGTAGCGCAGCATCACGCCATCGCGGACCACCGGATGGTCGGTCGGCACGTCCTCGACGCCACCCTCCTTCCAGTTCGTCGTGTAGATGCTGACGTCATGGCCGCGCCGCGCCACCGCGGCGGCCATCTCGACGCAGGCCTGGGCCGGGCCGCCGCTCTCCCGGCTCAAGGTCGCGATCAGGTGCAGGATACGCATGGAGCGGGGGCGACAGGTCGTTGTTGGGTATCCGGTCCACCTGGGACCAGTCCGATTGCAGAGCTCAAGAAATTATCATAACATGTTCAGAATACTACAATTATCGATTCTGGACTCGGCGGACCACGAATGGTTGTGGGCTGCGTCGGGTCGCCAGAGAGGTCTCCTCTAAGTGTGTGGCATCGCCGGTCTTTTCCACTACGGCTCGCCCGCATTCACGGGCGTTGGTGGACCGTCGCGGCTGGGCAACATCGAGGTGATGGTCGGTGGCCGGCGAGTCGGCGAGGCGACGGCCGACCCTGACGATCTGCGGAGCCTGATCCGCATGTCCGAGGTCATGCTGTCGCGCGGTCCCGACAGCGCCGGCCTGTGGCAGGACGAGAGCGGCGCGGCGCTGTTCGCGCAGCGGCGGTTGGCGATCATCGAGACCTCGGATCGCGGCTTCCAGCCGATGGTGCATGACGGCGGCCGGCTGGTCGTGAACTTCAACGGCGAGATCTACAATTACCGGGCGCTCAAGGCCGAGCTGGAGGCCAAGGGGCGCCGCTTCGCCTCCAACTCCGACACCGAGGTGCTGCTGCACCTCTACGATGTCGAAGGGCCTGACATGGTCGAGCGCCTGCGCGGCATGTTCGCCTTCGCGCTGTGGGATCGTGACCGCCGCGCGATGCTGCTGGCGCGCGACCCGTTCGGTATCAAGCCGCTCTATGTCGCCGACGACGGCAAGACGTTGCGCTTCGCCTCGCAGGTCAAGGCGCTGATCGCCGGCGGCGGCGTCGACACCGCGCCGCAGCCGGCGGCCGAGGTCGGCTTCCTGCTCTGGGGCTCGGTGCCCGAGCCGTTCACGCTGCATCGCGGTATTCGCGCGCTGCCCGCCGGTCACATGCGGCTATGGAAGATGGACGAGGCGCCGGTCTCTCGGCGCTATCACGCCATCGCCAAGGTCCTGGCCGAGGCGGAGGCCGGCCCGGCCGCGCCGACGGGCGCGGCGCGGGTGGAGTTCCTGCGCGAGCGCATCGTCGACACCATGCGTCACCATGTGGTGGCCGACGTGCCGGTCGGCGTGTTCCTGTCGGGCGGTCTCGATTCGTCGCTGGTGGCGGAGTTCGCCACACCGGAGAACGCGCAGCCGTTGCGCACGGTCACGCTGGGATTCGACGCCTATCGTGGCGGCGCGCTCGACGAGACGCCGATCGCCGAGGCGACCGCGCGCGCGCATGGTGCCGAGCACCAGACCGTCTGGGTGAACCGAGCCGAGTTCGCCGCCGCGCGCGATCATCTGCTGCGCGCGATGGACCAGCCGACGATCGATGGCACCAACGTCTACTTCGTCAGCAAGGCCACAGCCTCGACCGGCCTTAAGGTGGCGCTGTCGGGCATTGGCGGCGACGAGGTCTTCGCCGGCTATCCGAGCTTCCGCCAGATCCCGAAGATGGTGGGTCTGACGTCGCCCTTCGCGGCGCTTGGTCGCGGTTTTCGGGTGGTCAGCGAGCCCATCCTGCGGCACTTCACCTCGCCGAAATACGCCGGGCTATTCGAGTATGGCTCGTCCTATGGCGGCGCCTACCTGCTGCGGCGTGGTTTGTTCATGCCTTGGGAGCTGCCCGACTTGCTCGACGGGGACATCGTGCGTCAGGGCCTGGCCGATCTGCGGACCGAGACGACCTTGGCGTCGGCGATCGAGGGCGTGCGTTCGCCCAACGCGCGCGTCGCGGCGCTGGAGCTGTCATTTTACATGCGCAACCAGCTGCTGCGCGACGCCGACTGGGCCGGCATGGCGCATTCACTGGAGATCCGCACGCCCTTCGTCGATGCCGACTTCTTCCGCACCCTCGCGCCGCTGATCGCCGCGCCGGCGCCGGTGACCAAGGCCGAACTGCCGGCTCTGCTGAGCCCCTCCGTCGCCCGATCGCTCGCCGGTCGCGGCAAGCGCGGCTTCGTCGTGCCGGTGCGCGACTGGCTGGGCGTGCCCTCGCGCGCCGGCGCCAAGCTGCGCGGCTGGCGTGCCTGGGCGCTCGACGTCATCGACACCTTCCGCGGCGGCGCCTATCCGGCGCCGACGGCCGGCTGAGGCGGGGTCGGCGATGGAAATCCTCCTGATCTGCCTGCCGATCATGCTGGCCGTCTGGGTGGCGATCATCGTCAACTGGCGCTGGGGCGTGCTGGGTCTCGCCTACTACACGCCGTTCACCGGCCCGATCATCGTCGCGTTCTATCCGTCGCCACTGGGCACGCTGGTGCGCGACTTCATGGTCGTGATCCCGCTGTACATCTCCTACTTTCTGTTCTCCGGCGCGCCCCAGGCCAAGCGCGTGCCGCTGCAGGTGCTGGCCCTGTACGGCGCGCTCGTGCTGCTGGTGCTGATATCGCTGACCAGGCCCACCATGCCCAACGCCATGGTCGCGGGCATCGGCACCAAGGTCTGGCTGTTCTACGTTCCGTTGCTGTTCATCGGCGCGGCCTTCGCGCGCAGCGAGTTCGAGCTGCGCACGATTCTGCGCGCCATCGTCGTCACCGGCTGGGGTGTCTGGCTGGTCGGTCTGGCAATGATCGTCGGCGCGATCACGATCGGCTACGAAACCACCATGACGTTCTTCTACGGCGAGTACGCCAAGAACGTCATGGGTGAGTTCGACTATCTGGGAGCCCGGCTGTACCGCATCACGGGCTCGTTCCAGTACAACTCGCAGTACGGCGTGTTCTGCTGGTACATCCTGTTTCCGCTGATGATGCTGTTGGAGCTGGAGACGTCGCGCGGCTGGCGCCTGTTCCTGTGGCTGAGCCTGGGCCTGGCGATGATCTGCGGCTTCAGTTCGGGCGCGCGCGGCAATTTCCTCTTCCTGCCCATGGTCATGATCATGATCCAGATGTTCCGCATGCGCTCGCGGGGCATGTTCTGGAACGTCGTCATGATCGTCGGCGGGCTGGGCCTGTTCCTCGCCGTATCCGGCCTCGACGGCGCCAACATAGCCAGCGAGGTGGCGACGCTGACCTCGGTCTATGGCAGGGAGTTCGCCGTCAAGGGCTTGTTCGACGCGGTCGAGAAGGGCGGCCTGTTCGGTCTCGGCGCCGGCACGAACACCGGCGCCGCGCGTCACGGGCTCGATCGCTCCGAGCTCGCCTTCCTGGTTGATGGCGGCGCCTTCATCGAGAACTTCTACGGCAAGGCGGTGGTCGAGCTGGGCGTGCTGGGCTTCTTCGTCCTGATCGGCTGCTACGGCATGCTGTTTCTCTACTGCCTGCAGATTCGCGCCCATATGAGGCTCGAGCGCTTCAAGAGCATCGCCTCGATCGGCTGCGCCATGATCGCATTTTGCGCCGTGGTGTCGTTCAAGGGCTGGACGCTCGATGTCGAGCCGCTGAACTACTACTTCTACCTCACCATCGGCCTGGTGCTGGGCCTGCCCTATCTTGAACGAGCGACGCTGCAGCAGGACGCGGCACGGCGCGGCGCTTATGCGCAGCGACAGCCGCAATCCTGGGCGCCGGGCGCGCCGCAACCGGTCCCTAACGTTCGTCGGCCAGTGCGCTGGGCCAAGCCGGCCATGGGACAGCGCATGACCGCCCTGCCGAGGTTCGAACCAGGCGGGCGGCCCCCCGACGGCGCCGGCCGCTAGGAACGCGACCGGGAGGCGCGACGGATCGGCAGGCGGTCGCCCAGCGCGAAGGCTAGCGCGGACATCGCGTAGACCACGTCGAGCGGGATGCGGAAACGCGGATCGGCGTTGGTGAGCGCGAACGGCGCGGCGTAGGACAGCACGAACAGGAAGCCCGACACGCCCGGCAGCGAGACGCGGAAGCGGTGGCTGACAATGAACAGCGCCCACCACAGCAGCGCCGGCAGCAGGATCGCGTATTGGATGGCGATCTTCGGCAAGGTGTCCGCCAGCTTCAGGTTGGGGCGGAACAGCATGGAGTAGGCCTTGTAGGCCGTAAGCTTGGCGAACTCGCCGGGATTCTCGGCCACGAAGCGGATCGTGCAGCGCAGATAGGCGTCGTCTGGCACGGAGTAGCGATCGCCCTCGACGCCGCACCACCGCAGCCCCTTGTCGAGCGAGTACTCGGCGTTGTGGTTGCCGACCAGCTCGGCGTAGGCGAACGGGTTGTTGCCGGCGAAGAGGTTGTAGCCGCCATTCTTGGGCCAGAACGCGGGCGCGCCGGTTAGGGTCCACGACAGCGCCACGAAGGTGGCGAGCGCGGCGATTGCGGCAACCAGCGGCCGCGACCACGGCGTGCCCGCGAGCCAGGCGATGACGGCGAGCGCGACGATGAGCGTGATCGAATTGGGCCGCACCAGGACGAAGAAGCCCAGCGCCAGGCCCGCCAGCGTCCAGTCGCGCCAGCGCGCTTCGCGCGCGGCCAGCGCGCAGGCGAAGACCGCGCCGATCAGCAGGATGTTCACGGCGCTGTCGCTGACGCGCGGCAGGCCGATCAGGAAATAGGGATTGAGGAAGATCGTCGCCAGCCAGAAGGCGATCCACCCCCACAGCCACCACGGCCGGCCGCGCCGCGTGCCGTCGCGATCCTGCGTCGCCATGCGCAGCACAAGCCAGGCGACGATCGCCCAGACACCCCACAGGCACAGCGCGTGCACGACGCGCAGCGTGCGCTCGATGCCGCCCAGCCAGCCGGCGATCAGCGCCGGATAGCCCAGCGGCTCGAAGCCGCGCGCAGTCTCGCCGCGACTTAGCGCCTCGGCGAGCTCGAGATAGGACGGCATGATCGGCTCGATCGGCCGCACGAAAGCGAACCAGACCGAGGCGGCGAACGCCGGCAGCGCCAGACAGGCGAGCGCGAGGGGCAGCCGTTTCACGTCGGCGGCTTCAGGCGATCGAGCAGCGCGCCCAGCCGCGCCGCGTAGGCCGACGCGTCGTGCGCCTGGGCGCGCTGGCGCGCGGCGGCGCCCATGCGTTGACGCATCGCCGGATCGTCGGCGAGGCGCGCCAAGCGGTCGGCCACGGCGGTGGTGTCGCGCAGCGGCACGATGAAGCCTTCGACGCCGTCGCGCGCGATGGCGCCGGCGTTGGGCGTGACGATCACCGGCAGGCCGCTGGCCAGCGCCTCGTTCACCGCCATCGCCGAGCCCTCGTGCAGCGAGGGAAAGACGAAAACGTCGGCCGACCGGAAGATGTCGGGCATTTCGGCGTAGGGTACGTTGGCGATGTGGCGGTAGAGGCCGTCGTATCGCTTCAGCCAATCGGCGCCGTCGACAATGCCGCCCACCAGCACGACCTCGATGTCGGGTCGCGCCAGCTGTCGTGCGGCCTCGAGAATGTACTTCACGCCCTTGCGCAGGCCGATCTGGCCGACGAAGAGGGCGCGCAGCTTGCCGTCGCCGCGCGGCGCGCTGGCCGGCGTGAAACGCGCCACGTCGATCGGAAACGGCAGCAGGTCGATGGTCTGGGGATCGCGGCCGTTCTCGACCATGGTGTCGCGCACATACTCCGACGGCACGACGACGCGGTCGGCCAGCAGCGCCTCGCGCGTGTTGCGCGCGATCCACGCCTCCGATGTGTCGCCGAAGGATACGCTGGCGAATTCCGGCGACAGGCGGCGCTCCTCCATCAGCGTACCGAGGCCGCTGCGCAAATGGCCGATCGCCTGGTAGAGCAGGGAAATCGTGCCGCTCGCGCGGCAGGCCTCGAAGCTACGCTCGGCGGAGCCGTCGAAGCCGATGAAGAAATCCGGCCGCTCGCGTTCGATCATCGCCGCGATGCGATGATCGAAGCGTGCGTTGCGCCAGCGCAGCACCGAGGCGGTCGTCGCCGGCGAGAGCAGACGCGCCGACGCGATATGGACCAGCTCGGAGAAGGGCGCGGTGGCGACGCGCGTCGGATCGATGTCGGGATGGCTGCGCCGTCCCAGCTCGCGCGCCAGCGTACGCCCCGGCGACCCCGGCAGGATTCGCGCGAGGCGATGCAGCGCGTCGCCCGGCCGGTCGTAGAACAAGGTCTCGAAGCGCACCTCGAGATCCATGCGCTGCAGCAGGGCGACCAGCGGATAGAGCAGCGAGGTCGCGCCGGGATGGGCGATGAGCAGGCGGCGCCGGCTCACGGCGGCACCGTGATGCCGCGATCGGGAAACAGCCGTGCCAGCGCCGACTTCAGCCCGGCGAGATTCTGCGCGAAGCCCCAGCCGGCGATGATGCCCAGGCTTTCGCGTCCCATGGCGGCGAGCCGCGCGGGATCGGCCAGCGCCTCGCGCAAACGCGCTGTCAGCGCCTCGATGTCGCCGGAGGCGTAGACGAAGCCGTTGACATCGTCTCGCACCAGATCGCGCGCCGAGCCGACGCGGTCGGAGGCGATCACCGGCCGGCCGGCGTTCATCACCTCGTTGACCACCAGGCCCCAGGTCTCGCGCTCGGAGGGCAGCACGAAGAGGTCGCAGAGATCGTAGAGCGCGGCGAGCTGGCGTTGCGGCTGGAAACCCAGCAATCGGATGCGCTCGCTCGCGCCCAGCGCGGCGACCCGCGCCTCGACCGCGGCGCGCAGCTCGCCGTCGCCTGCCATCAGCAGCACCGCGTCGCGCGCGCGTGTCGCCGCGGCGAAAGCCTCGACCAGATCGAGCGGCGCCTTGCGGTCGATCAGCTTGGCGGCGTAGAGCGCGATCGGCCGGCCCGGGGCGAGGCCCAGCGATCGGCGCAGCGTCTCGCGCCCTGCCGCCGCCTCCGCCATGCGCGCCTGGAACCAGTCGTTGTCGACGGCGTAGCCCATCGGCGTGAACTTCGCCGGATCGATGCCGAGGTCGCGGTAGTGCGCCTCGTTCAGCGCACCGATGGTGAGGTAGCGATCGACCATCAGGTCGATCACCCCGAACAGCGCGCGCTTGGCGAAGAAGCGGGTGCCCGAGCGCGCCTGGCCGATGGCGTTGGTCTCGTCGCGCAGCAGCACGCGCACGCCCGCGGATTTGGCCGCCAACATCGCTGCGATGTGCGGCAGGCGCGCGTAGCCGTGGATCCAAAGCGCGTCGAACCGTCCCGCGCGCAGCCGCCGGCGCAGGCCGCGGCTGAACGGTCGCCAGGCGTCGAAATAGGCACCGCCGGGATAGCGCGTGCCCGGCCAGGTCGGCAGCACCTCGGACTCGTAGCCCTCGAGCAGCGGCACATCCCACTCGACGGCGCGGCCGAACTCGGGATCGTGGAAGGCGCGGGCGGAGAAATCCGTGGCGAAGAAGACCTTGAGATAGATATCGCGGTCGGCCGCGATCGCGCGCAGAAGCGGCGCCTGATACTGGATGGGATGCGTCACCAGATAGGCGACGCTGATCTTCTTGGCGCCGGTTTCCGGCACGTTGTGTCCTCGCGTTGGCACCGCCGGGAGGGGACCGTCGGCCGCGCGTCTGGTGCCGGGTGTCGGAATTGAACCGACGACCTACCGCTTACAAGGCGGTTGCTCTACCTCTGAGCTAACCCGGCGTGCGTGGAGTATAACCCGCTGATAACGGGAACGAAATGTTTGGCTGTTTTTCGCGGCGTGATCAGCGGACCGGCCACGGCGCTTGACATTGCGGTGTCCAGCCCGTGTGATCACGCCAACAAGAATTCGGCGCTGAGTCGCCCGGGAGGACATCATGATGAAGCGTACGTTCGGCCGGCTGTTGGGTGGCGTGGCCATCGCCGCCCTGACTTTGGGCGCGGCGGGCATCGCCCAGGCGCAGGAGAAGAAGCTCAAGATCGGCGTGATCTACGACTACACCGGCCCGCTGGCCGGCGGCGGCTCCGAGCTGCACGCACTGGGCGCCAAGATCATGATCGACCACTTCATCAAGCAGGGTGGCGTCGGCGGCTACAAGATCGAGGCGATCTACGCCGACGCGCAGAGCAAGCCCGACGTCGCGATCAACGAAGCGGTGCGCCTGGTCGAGCAGGAAAAGGTCGACATGCTGCTCGGCTTCTTCTCCTCGGCGCAGTGCGTGCCGGCGGCGGCGCGCGTCGAGCAGATGAAGAAGTTCATGTGGATCACCACCTGCATCTCCTCGGCGGTGCTCGAGAACCGCAATCTCAAGTATGTCTTCCGCACCCAGCCCAGCGGGCGGCAGTTCGGCCTGACGTCGATGGAGTTCATCGCCGCGCACAGCCAGTCCAAGTTCGGCAAGGATCCCAAGGACCTGCGCGTGGCGATCATCCACGAGGACGGCGCTTATGGCGTCGACGTCGCGAAGGGTAACGAGGAAGGCGCCAAGAAGGCCGGCTTCCAGATGGTGCTGAAGGAGGGTTACGCCTCGACCGCGCCCGATCTGTCGGCGCTCGTCACCAAACTGCGCCGTGCGCGACCCGACGTGATCTTCCACACCGGCTACAACCCCGACATCTCGCTGTTCCTGCGCCAGGCGCGCGAGGGCGGCCTGCGCTTCAGCGCCCTGGTCGGCCACGGCGCCGGCTACGGCGTCTACGACAAGCTGAAGGAAGCGCTCGGCAAGGACGTCAACCACTTCTTCAACGTCGATCCGATCTCGATCTGGCAGGCCAACCAGAAGGCGCTCGACACCAAGCTGCCGCCGCTGATCGCAATGGTCGGCACCGAGTACGAGAAGGCGCGGCCGGGCACGACCATCAAGTCGGCACATGTCGGCATGGCGGCCTCGAACGCCTATGTCTTCTTCACCGAGGTGCTGTCGCGCGCGATCAGCAAGCACGGGGGCATCGACGCCGACGCGCTGCGCAAGGCGGCGCTCGAGGTCGACCTGCAGGAAGGCGGCACGATGCTGGGCTTCGGCGTGAAGTTCGAGGGCGAGGGCTCGCCGATGGCCGGCCAGAACGCGCGCGCCTTCCCGGTGATCGTGCAGTACATCGACGACCAGGCGCATATCGTGTGGCCCAAGAGCCAGGCGCAGCGCGAGGCGGTGTTGCCGTTCCCGGCAACCTCGCCCTACGCCGCGAAGTGACCCGCGAAGCCGCCGCGACCATCAGTACGGCCCGCGCGTGCTAGTCGTCGATAAACTCGTGAAGCGCTTCGGTGGCTTCACGGCGGTCAACAACGTGTCCTTCAAGGTCGATCAGGGCGAGATTCTCGGCCTGATCGGCCCCAACGGCTCGGGCAAGAGCACGATCTTCAACATGCTGTCGGGCACCTTGGCGCCGACGGCGGGATTGATCCAGTTCGAGGGGCGGCAGATCGCCGGTCAGGCGCCGCACTGGATCATCAACCGCGGCATCGGCCGCACCTTCCAGATTCCGCGGCCGTTCCGTCGCCTGTCGATCTTCGATAACGTGGCGCTGGCCGGCTACTACGGCCAGGGCGGCCATTCGAAGACGAAAGCCTTCGACGCCGCCGAGAAGGCGCTGGCGATGGTCGGCCTGCCGACCGACCGCGAGGCCTCGGTCGACGGCCTGGGCGCCGCCGGTCTGAAGAAGCTGGAGCTGGCCAAGGCGCTGGCCACTGGCCCCCGGCTGCTGCTCGCCGACGAGAGCCTGGGCGGTCTCGACGAGCACGAGATGGACCAGGCCGCCGAGATGCTGCGCCGTATCCGCAAGGAGCTCGGCATCACCATCATCTGGGTCGAGCACATCATGGGCGTGCTGATGCGCGTGGTCGATCGGGTCATGGTGCTGGATCACGGCGAGAAGATTTCCGAAGGCCTGCCCTCGGCGGTCGCCCACGATCCGAAGGTGATCGAGGTTTATCTCGGCAGTGACGCGGGCGCGGTGCAGGCCGCGACCGGCGGCGGAGGCTGAGCGCCATGTTGCAATTGCGCTCGGTCGACGCGGGTTACGGTGCCTTCCAGGCGCTGTTCGGCATCGACCTCGACGTCAACGCCGGCGAGGCGGTGGGCGTCATCGGCCCTAACGGTGCTGGCAAGACCACGCTGATGCGGGTGATCTCCGGCCTGATCCGCCCGACCAAGGGCACGATCTCGATGGAGGGCGCCGACGTCGTGGCGACGCCGGCGCATCGCATCATCGAGATGGGCATCGCCCACGTGCCCGAGAACCGCCGGCTGTTTCCGCGGCTGAGCGTCGAGGACAATCTGCGCATGGGCGCCTTCATCCCCTCGGCGCGCGCCAAGTTCGCGCAGCGGCTGGAGTTCGTCTTCGAGCTCTTTCCGCGCATGAAGGAACGCCGCACACAGCTCGCCGGCACGATGTCGGGTGGCGAGCAGCAGATGTGCGCCATCGGCCGCGCCCTGATGTCCGACCCCAAGCTGCTGCTGCTCGACGAGCCGTCGGCCGGTCTGGCGCCGGTCGTCGTCCAGCAAGTCTTCGAGCTGGTTCGCCGCATTCGCGCCAGCGGACTCACCGTGCTGATCGTCGAGCAGAACGTGCAGCAGGTGCTGAAGGTCGTCGATCGCGCCTACCTGCTGGAAGCCGGCAGCATCCGCGCCTCGGGCACGTCGGCCGAGATGCTGGCGAGCGACACGATCAAGGAAGCCTATCTCGGCGTCTGAGGAGAGTTCGTGATGGATTTCCTGTTCAGCATCGAGATGGCCGAGGCCGTGATCAACGGCATCCTGCTGGGTGGCCTGCTGGCGCTGCTCGCGCTGGGGCTGAACCTGATCTTCGGCGTCATCGACGTCACCTGGATCTGCTACGCCGAGCTGATCATGGTCGGCATGTACGGCATGTACTTCCTGGTGACGGTCTATGGCGTGCCGATCCCGCTGGCGGTGATCGCCTGTATCGCGCTGGTGGCGGTCCTCGGCATGGCGCTGCACTACATCGTCATCGAGCCGCTGCTCAACGCCGCGCCAATCAACCAGCTGCTGGCGACCGGCGGCGTGCTGTTTTTCCTGCAGAGCTTCGCCACCGTCGCCTTCGGCATCGAGTTCCGCAATCTCGGCATCCGCCTGCCGGTGCTCGAGGTCGGCGACATGTTCATCTCGTATCCGCGCCTGATCGCCTTCGGCGCGGCGCTGGTCGGCATGGTGCTGGTCTATCTCTTCCTGACCCGCACCTATACCGGCATCGCCATCCGCGCCATCGCGCAGGATCGTCAGATCATGACCCTGATGGGCGTCGACAGCCGGCGCATCTACCTCATCACCTCGGCGCTGGGCGGCGGCCTGGCCGGGCTGGGCGCCTGCGTGCTGGTGCTGCAGTACGACGTTCATCCATTCGTCGGCCTGAGCTTCGGGCCGATCACCTTCCTGATTTGCGTGCTGGGCGGGCTGGGCAATTTGATCGGCGGCTTCATCGCCGCCTTCGTGTTCGCCGAGATCATTGCCATCGGCAGCCTGGCCTCGGATCTGGAGTGGGGCTACGTGCTGGCCTTCGGCTTCTTCATCGTGATGATGTTCATTCGACCCGGCGGCCTGCTGGCGAGGCGCTCATGAGCCTCTCGCGCAACCAGATTCTCGGCGGCGTCGGGATTCTCGCCCTGGTCCTGCTGCCGTTCGTCTACCATTCGGCTTATCCGCTTCACATCCTGATCCTCATCCTGATCTGGTCCTTCGCCTACACCTCGTGGTCGATGATGGGTCGCTTCGGGTTGGTGTCGTTGGGCCATGGCGGCTTCATGGGCGTCGGCGCCTATGTCACGGCGCTGATGTGGAACCATCTCGGCGTTTCGCCGTGGATCGGCATCCCGATAGCGATGGTGACCGCCGGCGTGCTGGCCTTGATCGTCGCCTATCCGTGCTTCCGCTTTCGCATCACCGGCCACTACTTCGCCCTGGTGACGCTGGCGTTGTCCGGCATCGTGCTGCAGGTCATCACCGCGACGCGCGACTGGACCGGCGGCTCGCTGGGCTACACGCCGGAGCGCACCAAGGGCAGCGGGCTCGCCGCCCTTCAGTTCACCGACAAGGAGACCTGGTACCTGATCGCGCTGGCGGTGTGGGTGGTCGGGCTCGCCATCTGGCATTTCGTCGACCGCAGCATGGCGCGCTACGCCATGGAGGCGATCTCCGAGGACGAGGACGCCTCGGCCGCCGCGGGCGTCAATGTCACCGCCGAGAAGCTGAAGATCACCGTGCTCAGCGCGGTGATGACGGCGCTCGCTGGTGCGCTCTATTGCCAGTATCAGATGTTCATCTCGCCCGACACGGTGAGCGGCATTGCCGTGTCGCTGCAGATGGTGTTCGCCGTCGTCGTCGGCGGCATCTACGTCTCGCTCGGACCGACCGTGGGCGCCATCATCACGATCCTGATGGCTGAGGGACTGCGTATCGGCTTTGGCACCAAGGCGGTGGGCTGGGACAACCTCGTCTACGGCGTGCTGCTGGTAGTGTTCATCATCTTCCTGCCCAAGGGCATTCTGGGTAGCCTGCTGGATCTGCGGCGCAAGCCGGCGGCGGCCAAGCCCGCGAAGGCGGCCGCGTAAGGCCGCCCCTCTCCCGCGATGGGAGAAGGTGCGAAAACTAAGGCCGGTTGATCCACTGCGCCGCGGCGCGGCGTTTGTGATAGATGTCGCAGGTGGAGCACGGGACATCGGCGCGTTCGCCGGCCTCGCCGCGCAGCATCGCCTTTGCGTGACGCATCTTCTCGTGGCTCAGCGCATCGTCCATGCTCTGCTTGAAGACGTTGCCGCCGAAATCGCCCCAGAAGTTGCGGCAGCAGCCCAGCACCTTGCCGTCCCAGTTGATCTGCGGCTCGTCCCAGAGCTGCTCGCACATGCTGGCGAGATAAGTCTCACCGGTCTGCGCTTCCCAATCGGAGCGGCGTACCGCCGGCGTGTCTAGCCAGCGCAGCACTTCGGGGCCGACCTCGGTGGGCGCGATGTCCTCGTCCCAGCTGAGCTTGAGCTTGAAACGCATGCCCAGCTGCGTCGCCATTGCGTGGGCGATCTCGACCTCATGCTTGTTGTGCTCGAACAGGATCATGCGCCAGACCAGCAGCGGCTCGTCGATGCCGAGCCTGGTCTTCCAGTCGTTGATGGCGCGGATATTCGCCAGGACCTTCTCGAGATTGCCACGCACCCTGTACTTCTCGTAGGTCTCCTGCGTGGCGCCGTCGATCGAGCACATGATCGATTGCACACGATAACGCACCAGCGCTTCGAGGGCCGCCGGCGACGCGGTGTTGAGGTTCGCGCCATTGGCGATCATGGTCATCACGCCGCGCTCATGCGCGATACGCAGGATGTCCGGTATCCCGGGATTCATCAGCGCCTCGCCGTAGTTCGACAGCTCGATCTCGCGCACGGCGGGATTGGCGTCGAGCAGGGCGGCGAAGTCCGCGGGTTTGAGGAAGCCCTTGCCGACATGGGCGTCGATCGCCCGGTCCGTGGTTGGGCAGGACGGGCAACGCAACTGGCAGAACGACGACGCTTCGACCCGCAAGCGGGTCGGCTTCGTGCCGTTGTCGATCGGTAGGGCCGTGTCGGGCATCAGCGGCTCTGCGCGTGATAGTCGGCGTTGGGCATCATCTCCGTGCCATGCGCCATGCGGTTGGACATGTTGAAGAACGCCACCACGTCGCACAGATCGTACAGGTCGCGCTCGCTGAAACCCAGCTTGCGCAGGGCCTCGCGGTCGGCGTCGCCGACGTCGAACGGCGTGAGCGTCAATTTCCAGGCGAAGTCGAGCATGGCGCGCTGCCGCGCCGGCAACTCGGCGACGCGATAGTTCATGACCATCATCTCGCCGAGCTGCGCATCGCCGGAATACTGGCGCACGGCCTGACCGTGGGCGACCAGGCAGTAGTAGCAGCGATTGGCGCTCGACACGACGACCGCGATCATCTCGCGCTCGAGCTTGCTCAGGCCCGATTCGCCCAGCATCAGCTCGTTGTACATCGAGATGAAAGCGCGGGCCTTCTTCGGGTTGGTCGAAACGGCGCGGATGACGTTGGGCACCATGCCGAGCTTCTCGACGCATTTTGCCCAGTACTTCTTGAGATCCTCTTCCGTCGGTTCGGAGGAGGGGATGTCGAGCTTCCAGAGATGGGTGGGCTGCGGCATGGCGATCCTCAGTGCGTGGGCAGGCCGGGCTTCCAGATCCTGATGGCCTCGTACAGCTCGCGCATCGGCCGGTCGAGGCCGTTGAAGCGCACGCCGACCGAGGCGCCGCCACCGGGAACGGCGGTCAGATTGTCGTCGAGGTTGAACAGCGACAGGTTCAGGCGACCGTAGAGTTCCGGCGTGATGCCGATCTGCAGGGTGCGGCGGATGCCGCGCGGGCGGGCGAGACGAATATCGCCCCAGGGTAGCAGCACGTCGCGGCCGAAGCCCAGCCAGACGCCCTTGTTGTCGACGACGATCTGCGGGCGCGTCTCGCGCAGGCGGACGATGGCGCGGCCGGCGTAATAGAGCAGGCCGGCGGCGCAAAGGCCGAGCCATATGAAGCGGCCGCCCGATCCTTCGCTGCCCAGCCGCTCGTAGTTGATTGCCAGCCAGATCGCCGCTACGGCCGGGAGGATCACGCCGATCGCCGCCAGCGTGACGTGGAACGTCTGGCTGAAACGGACCTCGAGGCGCTCGCGCTTGGCCATCAGCCGCACTGCGCGCGATGGCGCAGCAGATGGTCGGCCAGCACGCAGGCGATCATCGCCTCGGCGACCGGCGTGGCGCGAATGCCGACGCAAGGATCGTGGCGGCCCGTGGTGCGGATCTCGATGTCGTTACCATGTCGATCGACGCTGCGCACCGGCGTCAGGATCGAGCTGGTCGGCTTCACCGCCATACGCGCGACGATGTCCTGGCCGGAGGAGATGCCGCCCAGAATCCCGCCGGCATGGTTGGCGAGGAACGTCACCTTGCCGTCCTTCATGCGCATCTCGTCGGCGTTCTCTTCGCCGGACAACGCCGCGGCGGCGAAGCCGTCGCCGATCTCCACACCTTTCACGGCGTTGATGCTCATCAGCGCGCGGGCGATGTCGCCGTCGAGCTTGTCGTAGATCGGCGCGCCCAGGCCGGCCGGCACGCCCGAGGCCACGACCTCGATCACCGCGCCGACCGAGGAGCCGCGCTTGCGTACGTCGTCGAGATAGCCTTCCCACGCCTGCGCCGCCTGGCGATCGGGACACCAGAAGGGGTTGTCACCGACGGCGTCCCAATCCCATTTCGCACGATCGACCTTCTGCGTGCCCATCTGCACCACCGCGCCGCGGATGGCGACGCCGTCACCGAGGATCTTGCGCGCGATCGCGCCGGCGGCGACGCGCACCGCGGTCTCGCGCGCCGACTGGCGACCACCGCCGCGATAGTCGCGCACGCCGTATTTTTGCAGATAGGTGTAGTCGGCGTGCGCGGGACGGAACTGGTCCTTGATCGCGCCGTAGTCCTTCGACCGCTGGTCGACGTTCTCGATCAGGAGCGAGATCGGCGTGCCCGTCGTGACTCCCTCGAACACGCCCGACAGGATCTTCACCGCGTCGGGTTCCTGGCGTTGCGTGACGAAGCGCGAGGTACCGGGTCGGCGCTTGTCGAGGAAGGCCTGGATGTCGGCTTCGCTCAACGGAATGCGCGGCGGTGCGCCGTCTACGACGCAGCCGATCGCCGGGCCGTGGCTTTCACCCCAGCTCGTGAACCGGAAGAGATGCCCGAAGGTATTGCCAGCCACACTCAGTCCTTGAAATCGGCGAGCAGCTCGCCGAGCTGCGGCGCCGAGGAGGTCTTGATCATGCCGACGACGTGGTAGCCAGAATCGACATGCATCACCTCGCCGGTGACGCCGCTGCCGAGGTCCGACAGCAGGAACAGGCCAGCGCCGCCGACCTCTTCCGTGGTGACGTTGCGCTTTAGCGGCGAGTTGAGCTCGTTCCACTTCAGGATATAGCGGAAATCGCCTATGCCCGACGCGGCGAGCGTCTTGATCGGGCCGGCCGAGATGGCGTTGACGCGGATGCCGAGGTCGCCGACGTCGGCGGCGAGGTAGCGCACGCTGGCCTCGAGCGCGGCCTTGGCCACGCCCATGACGTTGTAGTGCGGCATGACGCGTTCGGCGCCGTAGTAGGTGAGGGTCAGCAGACTGCCGCCCTTCTTCATGCGCGGCACGGCGCGCTGCGCCACCGCGGTAAAGGAGTAGCAGCTGATGTTCATCGTCATCGCGAAATTGTCGGCCGTGGTATCCAGGTAGCGGCCCTTGAGCTCGTCCTTGTTGGAGAAGGCGATGCAGTGGACGACGAAATCGAGCTCGCCGCCCCAGCGCTTGTCGATCTCGGCGAAGACCGCGTCGATGCTGGCCTTGTCGGTCACGTCGCAGGGTACGGTGAAGTCGCAGCCGATCGAGGCGGCCAGCGGCTCGACCCGCCGCTTCAACGCGTCGCCCTGATAGGTGAAGGCGAGCTGGGCGCCGTGATCGTGCACCATCTTGGCGATGCCCCAGGCGATCGAGCGGTCGTTGGCGACGCCCATGATCAGGCCCTTCTTGCCGGCCATGAGCTGCGTCGGGGCGGTCATACGGAAACCTCTGGAATCGTTGCGTATCAGATCGTTGGCATCGCCGATTGCGACGATTTTTCAACAGCTTGACCCCGCTTGTAGCGGGCGGGCCGGATGCCCGCAAGGGGATCGCGTCGGCCAACAGGGACAAACGGCCGCTAGCCTTACGACGCGGTCAGCGGCCATAGTCGCGACAATGAGCGAGCCTAGTGACGATCCGTGGCAGAGCTTTGGCGCGTGGTTCGCCGAAGCCGAGAAGAGCGAACCCAACGATCCCAACGCTGTGGCCTTGGCGACCGTCGGCGCCGACGGCATGCCGTCGCTGCGCATGGTGCTGCTCAAGGGCTGGGATCGCGACGGGTTCGTCTTCTACACCAACTATGAAAGCCGCAAAGGCGAGCAACTGCTGGCCCATCCCAAGGCGGCCTTGCTGTTCCATTGGAAGTCGCTGCGCCGCCAGGTGCGTATCGAGGGACCGGTGAGCAAGACGACGCCGCAGGAGGCCGACGACTATTTCGCCACGCGCCAGCGCGGCAGCCAGATCGGCGCCTGGGCTTCGGCCCAGTCGCGGCCGCTGGAGAGTCGCTTCGCGCTTGAGAAGAAGGTCGCGGAGTTCGGCGCCAAGCACTTGATCGGCGCCGTGCCACGCCCGCCGCACTGGTCGGGCTTCCGGGTCGCGCCGCTGCTGTTCGAGTTCTGGCGCGACATGCCCTTTCGCCTGCACGATCGTACGGTGTTCAGGCGCACGGATGTTGGCGCCTCGTCGTGGCGGACCGAGAAGCTCTACCCCTGAGCCTTGCCATGATTGGCGATGAACGTGCCCGGCTGGTGCGCGCGGCGACCTACGCCTCGACATCGGTGGCGCTGGTTCTGGTTCTGGCCAAGCTCTTCGCCTGGCTTCTGACCGGCTCGGTGAGCCTGCTGTCGTCGCTGGTCGATTCGTCGCTCGACCTGCTGGCGTCGGCGATCACCTGGCTCGCCGTCCGTCACGCGATGAATCCAGCGGATCGCGAGCACCGCTTCGGGCACGGCAAGGCCGAGGCCCTGTCCGCGCTGGCGCAGGCGGGTTTCATCCTCGCCTCGACCATCGGGCTGATCTTCGCCGGTATCGAACGCCTCATGATGCCCCATCCGATCGTTCGCGAAGAGATCGGCATCGCCGTCAGCTTGCTGTCGATCGTCGCGACCGCGGGGCTGGCGTTGTTCCAGCGACACGTCGTGCGACGCACGGGATCCGTGGCCATCAGCGCCGACGCGCTGCACTACCGATCGGATCTGCTGGTCAACATCGCGGTCGTGATGGCGCTGCTGCTGACGGCGCGCTTTGGCGTGGTGTGGCTGGACGGGGCGGTGGCTATCGCCATCGCTCTTTATCTTCTCCTGGGCGTGCGCGCCATCGTTGGGCAGGCACTCGACGTGCTGATGGATCGTGAATTGCCCGGGGCGGATCGCCGGCGCATCGAGGCGATCGCGCGCGCCCATCCGGCGGCGCGAGATCTGCACGGCCTGCGCACGCGGACGTCAGGTACGACCCGCTTCATCGAACTGCATGTGGCGTTCGATCCCGATCTGCCATTGGCCGTCGCGCATTGTCACGGCGACCAGATCGAGGCGGCGATCAAGGACGCCTTCCCGGACGCCGAAGTGCTCCTGCACCTCGATCCCGATGGTCTCGAGGAGCCGCAGCGCGATCCGGAGTAGGAGCGCTAAGCGACGAACTGGCGGAAAAGGTGGCGCAGGTCCTGCCGCTCCTGCGGCGTGATCTCGCCATCGAGCACGCGCGCTTCCCAAGAGCGCAGCTCTTTCTTCACGTGGTTGGGCGTTCGCGGGCTGAGTAGCAGCATGAAGAACTGCTCGTAGGGTGACAACTCGCGCTCGCGCCGCATGCCCATTGGGCCGGCTCCGACAGTGGCCGGCTCCGGTGCCGACCTGGCATGGCTGGCTTCGCTCACGGCGGCGCCCGACCTGGCAAGCTGCGCTTTGGGGAGCAGATCGGGGCGCAGGATCTCTTCCCAGGAGAATCCGGCCTCGCGGACCATGGTCGTCGCTAGTTTCGCGGCCGCCATGACCTCTCCGGCGTGGTCGCTGCCGAGAATCTCGAGGATCTTGGCGAGCGTCGTCTTATTGAACTGGGTCATTGGGGACCCTCTCCCCCTAGCCGGTTCCGGGGGGCGGAGTGCCGGCAATGATCTTGAGAAACAATAGACTGCGCCACTTTTCGTGACTTGAACACAAGATATGGATTATCCACAGCGAAAGCAAGCGAAGCGTGGTTATCCACCTCCCCGACGGGAACAATCGTTCCCGGCGCGCCGGGGGGATATGCCAAACATCCGACGCATGTCCGCATCCGATCCATCCGCCGATCCCGGTTTCCGCACCTATCTCGGCGGCCTGAGCTCGTGGTTTCTCGCCCAGGGCATCGGCATGGTCATGGTGCAGTGGCTGGTGACCGACGTGTTGCGCCGCTCGGCCGAGGATCTTGGCCTGGTGCAGATGTGCGCGATGGGACCGGCCCTGCTGTTCATGCTGTATGGCGGCGCGGTCGCCGACCGTGGCGACGCGCGCCGGCAGCTGATGATCTGCCATGTGCTCGCGGCCATGCCGCCCTTGGCGCTGGCGGTCCTCGCGCTGACCGGCAAGCTCGACCTGCTGGTGATGATCATCTACGGCGTCGCCTCCGGCACGATTGCTGCCTTCGCCATTCCCGCGCGCGATGGCCTGCTGCCGCGCGTGACGCGCCTGCCGATGCCGCGCGCCGTGGCGGTCGCCACCGGCATGCAGTTCCTGACCCAGCTCGTGGGCATCGGCGTCGCGACGGCGGCGGACAGTACCGGCGCCGCGCCGCTGCTGATCGCGCAGGGGGTCATGCTGCTGGCCGGCACGCTCGCTATCGCGCGCCTGCGGCCGCAGCCGGCGGCGAACGGCGGTGGCGCCACCGACGGCGGTCTTGTGGATGGCATCCGCGTCGCCGTGCGCGAGCCTCGCATCTGGCCGGTCATCGCGCTGATCTTCGCCATCGGCCTGTTCTACGTTGCGCCCTTCGTCGTCGTGCTGCCGATCGCGGTGCGCGACGTCTATGGCGGCGGCTCGACGCGGCTGGCTTTGCTCAACCTGATGTTCTGGGCCGGCACCATCGCCGCGAGCTTCGCCATGGCGCGCTTCGGCGCCCGTTTGGCGCATCGCGGCCGCGCCGTGGTGCTGGCGCTGTCGATGGGCTTCGTCGTGCTGGCCCTGATGGCGCTGCTGCCGCCGTTTCCCGTGGTGCTGGCGTTGATCTTCGTCTGGGGCACCGGCGCCGGCGTGACCATGACGCAGGGGCGCACCATCGTGCAGATGGCGGCGCCGGCCAGCCATCGCGGCCGCGTGCTGGCCCTGTTTCAGCTCGGCTTCATGGGTGGCGCGCCGATCGGCGCCCCCGTCGTCGGTGCGATCGCCAGCGGCCATGGTCTGACGGCCGCGATGCTGGCCGCCGCCGCCGGCATGGTCGTGGTGATCGCGATCGTGCTCGCGACCTCCGGTATCTGGCGCGAGCGCTCGGCGTGAGGGTCTATTCGGCGGCCTGGCGCCGCGAGGGCATCAGCGTCGTCCAGACATCGACAAGCGCCGCGACGAGGCGCTCCATCGCCTGATCGTCATGCGCCGGGGTCGGGGTAATGCGCAGGCGTTCAGTGCCGCGTGCGACCGTCGGATAGTTGATCGGCTGCACATAGATGTCGTGGCGATCCATCAGCAGATCGCTGGCGGCCTTGCACAAGGCAGCGTCGCCGACGAACAGCGGCACGATGTGGCTGACCGAGGGCATCACCGGCAGCCCGACCGCCGCGAGCTTCGCCTTCAGGGTCGCGGCGCGTTCCTGGTGGCGCGCGCGGCGCTCCGCGCCCTCGCTCTTGAGGTAGCGCACGGCGGCCAGCGCGCCGGCGGCGATCGAGGGCGGCATCGAGGTGCTGAAGATGAACCCGTTGCCGTTGCTGCGGATGAAATCGATCAAGCCGGCGTTGGCCGCGACATAGCCGCCGACCACGCCGAAGCCCTTGGCCAGCGTGCCCTGGATGACGTCGAGGCGATGCATGACGCCGTCGCGCTCAGCCACGCCACCGCCGCGCGCGCCGTACATGCCCACGGCGTGCACCTCGTCGAGATAGGTCAAGGCGCCGAATTCCCGCGCTACGTCGCATAGCGCGGCGATCGGCGCGATGTCGCCGTCCATCGAGTAGACGGATTCGAACGCGACCAGCTTGGGCGCTTCGGGATCCGCTGCCGCCAGCAGCTCGCGCAGATGCGCGGGATCGCTGTGGCGGAAGACGTGATAGGGCGCGCGGCTGTTGCGGATGCCGGCGATCATCGAAGCGTGATTGAAGGCGTCGGAGAACACCACGCATCCCGGCAGGCGCGCGGCCAGCGTACCCAACGTCGTCTCGTTGGCGACGTAGCCCGAGGTGAAGACCAGGGCGGCGTCCTTGCCGTGCAGGTCGGCGAGCTCGTGCTCCAGCTCGACATGCAGGTGGTTGGTGCCGGAGATGTTGCGCGTGCCGCCCGCGCCGGCGCCCTGCCGGACGATCGTCGCGGCCATCGCCTCGGTGACGACGGGATGGCTGCCCATCGCCAGGTAGTCGTTGCTGCACCACACGGTGACTTCACGCGCCCGGCCCCGCTCGTCGCGATAGAGCGCCAGCGGAAAGCGCCCGGACAGCCGCTCAAGATCGGCGAAGACCCGATAGCGCCCCTCGGCCTTCAGCGCCGCCAGCTGCTCGGCGAAGAAACCGGTGTAGTCGAAAGACATGCTGCGGGACCTCCGGACGGCCGGCCGCGGGAACCTAGTGGGCGAACACCCCATACGAAACAGGATTCCCCTACCCGGACAAGGCGCATTGACGCACGTCAAAGGCGGGGACAGGTTAGGGCCGACATGCACGGAGCCCCGGACGACCCGCTGGTCGAAGCGCTGGCAGGCACGGCACGCGGCGAGCGCGCGGCGTTCGCGACGCTGTACCGGGCGACCGCGCCCACGCTGATGGGCGTCGCCCTGAAGGTGCTGCGCCGCCGCGACGCGGCCGAGGACGTGTTGCAGGAAGCCTTCGTGGCGATCTGGGACAAGGCCGGCCAGTACAAGCCGGAGCGGGGCGCGCCGATCGCCTGGATGGCGATGGTGGTGCGCTATCGCGCCATCGACCGGCTGCGGCGCGAGGCCCGGCGGCCCGAGGACATGGCCGCATCCGAAGACGACTTCGCCGACGTACCCATATCGCCCGAAACCGTGTTCGACGGTCGGGCGAAGGACGTGATGCGTTGCCTGGAGCGCCTGCCCGCCGATCCGCGTAGCGCGATCTGGCTGGCGATGCGCGAGGGGTTGACGCACGAGGAGATCTCGGCCCGCATGGGGCGGCCGCTGGGCACGGTGAAGAGCTGGATCAGGCGGGGGTTGATCGACTTGAAAGGGTGTCTGGAGTCATGACGGATCAGGACCTCGACGCGCTGGCTGGGGAATACGTCCTCGGCACCCTCGCGGGCGAGGAGCGCCAGGCGTTGGAGGCGCGTATCGAGCGCGATTCCGACCTGCGCGCACGGGTCGAGGCCTGGGAGCGTCGTCTAGGTCCGGCGGTCGTCGCTGCGGCTCGGTCGGTCGAGCCGGCGGCCGATCTGCTGGCGAAGATCGAGCGCGTGATCGACGCGCGTCAGTCCGTGGATTTCGGCGGCGTGACGGTGCGCGCCAACGAAGGCGAGTGGGTGCCGCTGGCCCGTGGGTCGGAGATCAAGCTGCTTCTGGTCGACAAGGTGAAGCGCGAGCGCTCGTTCCTGCTGCGGCTTGCGCCCGGTGGATACGTGCCGCCGCACGATCATCCCACGACCGAGGAGTGCGTGGTGCTGTCCGGCGACATGGTGATCGGCGACACGGTCTTCTATCCCGGCGACTTCCACGCCGCGATCGCCGGGGTGAAGCATCCGGCGCTGACCAGCCGCGACGGCGGCGTGATCTTTATCCGTGGCCCGATCTACGACGGCTATCCCTGACGGTCGCGGCGCGGCTTTACGCTCCGAACGCGAGGCCAGATGCAAGCACGTGATCGTTTGCCGATCACAAGTCTTTCACACCACACGCGCGCTCTCGTGATCGGCTGATCGCATCCTCCCGCCTGGGCCCGCCGTAACAGGGCACGAGGTCGACAGGACATGGCCTCGTCGACCAGCAAGGGAGAACTCATCATGGATACCACTGTCAACAGCGGACGCCGCAAGCTGCTGCGCGTCGGCGGCACGTCGCTCCTCTCGGCCACCGCGGTGGCGCTTCTTGCGGGCTGCGAGCGCATGGCGAGCCAAGCGCAGGCCCAGACCAATCCGGCCGGCGACGTGCAGATCCTCAACGTCGCGCTGGGGCTCGAGCACGAGGCGATCAGCGCCTACTCGATCGCCGCCGGCAGCGGCCTGGTCAGCAAGGCCGTGCTGCCCGTCGCGGTGACCTTCCAGGGCCACCACAAGGAGCATCGCGACGCGCTGATCGCGACTATCCGCAAGCTGGGCGGCACGCCGGTCGCGGCCAAGCCCGACGCCGAGGTCGCCAAGGCGCTCAACGCCGCGTCGCTGAAGAACCAGACCGATGTGCTGCGCCTGGCGCAGAGGCTCGAGCGCGGCGCGGCCAACGCCTATCTCGGCGTGATCCCCTCCTTCTCGGACAAGGGACTGGCGCAGGTTTCGGCCAAGCTCGCCTCGGACGAGACCGGCCACTGGATTGTGCTGAGCCAGGCGCTGGGCGACGCGCTGTCACCCAAGGCGTTCTACGTCGGCTGATCCACACATCCGCTGATCCCCGTCGCTTCGCGGCGACGGGGACGCCAGCGAACGAGGTGACTCATGGATACGCTTCTCGCCTGCGCCGTGCTGGCGGGCCAGCTCTGCTTCGGCCCGCAACTCGCCGCTAACGATGTCAATCGCGGCAAGGAGCTGTGGGAGGCGCGCTGCACCGGCTGCCACTCGCTGGAAGCCAATCGCATCGGCCCTCTGCACCGGGGTGTCTTCGGCCGCAAGGCTGGCACCGTGCCGGGCTTCAGCTACTCCACCGCGCTGAAGAATTTCGGCCAGACCTGGACCGAGGCGAGCCTCGACAAGTGGCTCGCCGCGCCGGGCCAGTTCGTGCCCGGCAGTCGCATGGGCTTCGCGGTCGGCGACGCCAACGATCGCAGCGACATCATCGCCTATCTCAAGAGCGTTTCCGGCCGCTGACGCGGCCAACCTCCGTCATTCCGGGCGCGGCGGGTTCCCCCCGGCACGCTAGCCCCAGCCGGACCGCGGCTTGCCGCGCTCGGGGTGACATCAATGCCGGCTTGTCAGCAACGCGCGGCCTTCATCGGTGATCTCGATGATCGTGCCCGCGCCGGCGACCGAGCGGCGCACGACGAGGCCGCGCGCGCAGGCCTCTTCCCACACGGTCAGCCGCGGGCATGATGTGCGCCAGGCGTCGATCAACTCGTCGTAGCGGCGCGGCGTCTTGCCGACCCATTCGACGAGATCGACGATCAGCGGATCGATCGGATCGCTCATGTCGCTGTCTCCTATGACGTCGCCATCAGCCAGGTGCCGTGACCGACATAGTAGGTCGCGATCGCCAGGATGATACGGTTGGCCCAGGTGCGGAACTGCTTTTCTGACATGCCCTCGAGAATGCGCCGTGCCAGGGTCGTGCCGATCAAGGAGGCGGCGATGGCGAGGCCGGCGAGGATCGGGTCGAGCGTGGCCGCCGCGCTGATGATGCCGCCGAAGTAGATCAGCTTGATGCCATGGCCGAGCACCTGGCAGGTCGCCTTGGTGGCCACCAGCTGGCGCCGGTCCATCGCGCCACCGAGGAAATAGGTGTCGAGCAGCGGCCCCGACACGCCGGTCAGCAGCATCAGGCTGGTGCAGGCGCCGCCGAAGAGCACGCCGTGCGACAGCCGGCCCGGATCGGGCTTGAGCGAAGCGGGCAGCAGCCGGACGATGAAGGGCGACAGGCCGAGGAAAAGCAGGGCCACCGGCCGGCTCGGCACGAAGGTCAGCAGCGACCACAGGCCGAGCGCCAACACGCAGCCCGCCATGTAGAAGCCCACCGGCTGCCATACGATGTGGTCGCGCCACAGGAAGGCACGCCAGCCGTTCGAGGCCATCTGCGTAACGCCATGCAGCACCATTGCCGCCGGCACGGGCATCAACGCCAGTAAGACTCCCATCAGGATCAGCCCGCCGGCCATCCCGAAGATGCCGGACAGGAAAGCGGTCGCGACCATGATCGCGAAAAGGGCGGCCATAAGCAGCGGTGTCATGCCGTTCTCTTGCGCCGCTTGTCGTTCGGCGGCAAACGGCGTTAAGTTGGCTTAGGCTTACTTTTGCTGAGGCTGTTGATGCGCGCGCTGCCGTCACTCAACGGTGTGAAGGCGTTCGAGGCGGCGGCCCGGCTGGGCGGCTTCGCCGGCGCGGCTGAGGAACTCAACGTCACGCCGGCGGCGATCAGTCGGCTGGTACGCCTGCTCGAGGTGCGCCTTGCCGTGCCGCTATTCGAACGCCGCGCCAACGGCCTGCGCCTGACGCCATCAGGCGTCGCCTATCGCGACGGCCTGACGCCGATCCTCGATTCGCTCGCGACCTTGACGGCCCAGGTCTGCGACGCCGCCCGTGGCCGCGTGCTGACCGTCGGCGTCGGACCGACCTTTGCCATCCGCTGGTTGATTCCGCGCCTGGCGGCATTTCGCGCCGAGGCACCCGATGTCGAGGTGCGGATCACGACGGGCGGCGCGACGGTGCCTTTCGCCGAGGACTGGACTTGCGGCATCCGGCTGGGCGACGGCGACTGGCCGGGTTTCGTCGCCGAGAAGCTGTTCGCCGCCGATCTGTCGCCGGTCTGCGCGCCGTCGGCGGCGGCGCGACTACGCAAGCCGGAAGATCTCAAGCGCGCGACATTGCTGCGCGTGGCGCATGCGCGCGAGGACTGGCCGCGCTGGTTGAAGGCGGCGGGCGTCGGCGAGTGGCGGATCGACGGACCGGTGTTCGAGTACTACGGCCATGCCTTGCAGGCGGCGGCCGACGGGCTCGGCGTCGCCATGGGCATCCGGCCCTACATCGACGACGACTTGGCCGCCGGCCGGCTGGTGGTGCCCTTCGCGTTGTCGGTGCCCAAAGGGACGAGCTGGTACCTCGTCCATCGACCGCACCGCGCGGCGGAGGAGGGCTTCAAGGTGTTCCGGCGCTGGATCACCTCGGCGGCGCTCAGGCGAACACGAGCGCGAGCAGGCCGAGCGAGAAGCTGAACGAGACCGCCAGCACGGGCGAGACAGCGAGCAAGCGGATCCGGTCGGGCAGCGCGTCCCAATGGCGGAAGGCGCCGATGGTCGCGGCGATCGCGGGAATCATGCCGAACAGCCAGAAGATCAGCGCCATGACGGCGCCGACGTCGCGCAGCCGCTCGCTGCTGCCGACGAAGCCCTGACCGACGATGACGGCGGGAACGGCCGATGCGAAGAAGGTCCAGGCCCAGATGGCGCGCAGCCTAAGACGGCGCGAGATCGCCCCGATGTCGGTCGCTGCCACCAAGTTACCTCCCCCCGGAGGGGGAAGGTGCCCGAAGGGCGGAAGGCGGATGTCGACGGCGAACGCAGGAGTCCGTCTTCAACATCCCCCATTCGTCGGCTCTTCGCGCCGCCACCTTCCCCCTCCGGGAGAAGGTAACGTGAGGCGAAGCGGCCACCTCGATATCAGCCCTTGAAGCTGCCGTCGGCGCGCATCTCGGCGAGCGCCGCATCGAAGGCCTTGCGCAGTCGGTTGAAGAGTTCGTCCGTCTCGCTCTGGGTGATCACCAGCGGCGGACAGATGGCGATGCGATCGGCCATATTGCGCACGATCAGCCCCGCCGCCATCGCGTGCTTGGCGATCTTGTTGCCCGCGGCGCCGGCCGGCTCGAAGGGCGCTTTGGTCTTCTTGTCGGTCACCACTTCGATGGCGCCCACCAGGCCCACGCCCATGGTCTCGCCGGTCAGCGGGTGATCCTGGAACGAGCGCAGGCGAGCCTGGAAATGTGGCGCCAGACGCGCGGCATGACCGAACAAGTCGGTCTCCTCGTAGATCTTCTGCGCCTCGAGCGCGACGGCGGCGGCGACCGGATGGCCGGAGTAGGTGAAGCCGTGGCCCCACACGCCGATCTTGTCGCTCTCGGTCATCAGCGCCTGGTAGACGCGCTCGTTCACCATCACCGCCGAGATCGGCAGGAAAGAGGCCGACAGCGCCTTGGCGCAGCTCAGGATGTCGGGTTGCAGGCCCATGGTCTGGCTGCCCCAGACATTGCCCGTGCGGCCAAAGCCGCAGATCACCTCGTCGGCGACCAGCAGCACGTCGTACTTCTTCAGCACGGCCTGGATCTTCTGGTAGTAGCCCTTAGGCGGCACGATCACGCCGCCGGCGCCCATCACCGGCTCGCAGATCATCGCCGCGACGGTCTCAGGGCCTTCCTTCAGGATCAGCGCCTCCAATTCCTCCGCGCAGCGCGTCGCGAACTGCTCCTCGGTCTCGCCATCCTTGGCGAAGCGGTAGTGGTGCGGGCAGCTGGTGTGAAGGATGCCGGCGATCGGCAGGTCGAACGATTTGTGGTTGGTCGGCAGGCCGGTAAGGCTGGCTGCGGCCACGGTGACCCCGTGATAGCCCTTGATCCGGCTGATGATCTTCTTCTTCTGCGGCCGGCCCAGCGCATTGTTCATGTACCAGACCATCTTGATGACGCTGTCGTTCGCCTCCGAGCCGGAATTGGCGAAGAACACCTTCGACATCGGCACCGGCGCCATCTCGAGCAGCTTCTCGGCGAGATTGATCGCCGGCTCGTGGCTGCGGTGGTTGAACGAATGATAGAATGGCAGCTGGCGCAGCTGTTCGTAGGCGACCTTGGCGAGACGCTCGTTATCGAAGCCCAGCGCGGCCGACCACAGGCCGGCCATGCCCTCGATGTACTCCTTGCCGTCATCGTCGATGACGTGCACGCCGCGGCCGCGCACGATCGTCAGCGGGCCTTCGCTCTCGTGCTTCTTGAAATTCGTATAGGGATGCAGGTGGGAGGCGATGTCGCGGGCGGCGTTGGAATTGCCGCGCAGCGAGCGCGTGATCTGGTTCATGGGGGGCCCTCCGGACGTACCGTCGCGGCGCACTGTAGCGTCGCCCCCGCGACGCTGTCCATGCGGCCCCCGATCGCCGGGCCGCGGTCCCGACTACGAGAACTTGTTGGACAGGTTGATGAACATCGTGTCGATGCTCGTGGTCAGCAGCTGGGTCGCGGTCAAGATGCCCATGGCGATGAGCGAGGCAAGCAACGTGTACTCGATGACGACGGTGCCGGATTCGTCGCGGAGGAGATCGGCGGAGAACGCGCGGAGCTTGTTCGGCATGGTACGCTCCATCAGATCGCTGGCGACAGGCCGAGGGCGGCCAGCGCGCGGGCAAACGACCCATAGTGAACAAGCAATCCGGCTGCGGCGGCCGCCGTGACGCCCACCAAGGCGTTGACGAAGAGGAATTCGCGATCAGCGACCACACAGGCCCGGGCGACGCGATCAATGGAGGTCATGGAAATAATTCCCACAAAATCAATTACTTAAATGATTTCAATCTGACAAACCATTCATACACCCCTACGGCGGCACAATCAACTGTTTCGTGAAAACTTCGCGAAAAAACCAGCAGACCACCCTATGACGTTCTGACGTGAAATTGACCCGGCTTTGATTGTATGGTGCGCAGCACAAGTGGCGGCCGGCGAGCGTACAGGGGTGTGAATCCGCTGACCCGGCAAGCAAGAGAGGGAGCTTTCTATGGCTAAGATTTCGCGATGGGGCCTCGCGAGCGCGGCGGCGTTCGCGTTGGCGGGGGCGCTGGCCATTGCGCCGGTGTCGCAGGCTTCGGCCAAGACGTTCAAGTGGGCGAACGCGGGCGATGTCAGCTCGATGGACCCGTATTATCGCAACGAGACCTTCCTGCTGGCCTTCCTCGAGAACATCTACGAGCCGCTGGTGCGGCGCGACCAGAAGCTTGGTCTCGAGGCGGCGCTGGCGGTGAAGTGGGGCCAGAGCTCGCCGACGGTGTGGTTCTTCGACCTGCGCCAGGGCGTGAAGTTCCACGACGGCACGCCGTTCACCGCCGACGACGTCGTGTTCTCGCTCAACCGCGCCAACAGCGGCGGCTCCAACATGAAGGCGTACTTCGCCTCGGTGAAGGAGATTCGCAAGGCCGGCGATTTCCGCGTCGAGGTCGAGACCAAGTATCCCGATCCGCTGCTCGCCTCGAAATGGGCGGCGATCCTGATCATGTCCAAGGCCTGGGCGGAGAAGAACAACGCCCAGGTAGCCTCGGACGCGACCAAGAACGAGGAGAACTTCGCCACCCGCAACGCCATGGGCACGGGCGCCTTCGTCCTGCGCGAGCGCAAGGCGGGCGAGAAGACCATCCTCGTGAAGAACCCGAACTGGTGGGACAAGCCGACCCACAACCTCACCGAGGTCATCTTCACGCCGGTCGCCAACGCCGCCACGCGCGTGGCCGCGCTGAAGGCCGGCGACATCGATATGATGTACGAGGTGCCGCCGCAGGACACCGACAATCTCAAGCGCGACGCCAACATCAACGTCATCGAGGGACCCGAGACGCGCGTCGTCTATCTCGGCTTCGATCAGGAGCGCGACGAGCTGCTGGAGTCGAACATCAAGGGCAAGAACCCGTTCAAGGACAAGCGGGTGCGTGAGGCCTTCTACCGCTCGATCGACGTCGAGGCGATCAAGCGCACGGTCATGCGCGGCCAGTCCTTCCCGACCGCGCTGATGGTCGCGCCGGGCATCAACGGCTACGTCAAGGAGCTCGACAAGCGGCCGACTTTGCTGAAGCCCGAGGAGGCCAAGAAGCTGCTGGCCGACGCCGGCTATCCGCAGGGCTTCGAGGTCGGCTTCGATTGCCCGAACGATCGCTACGTCAACGACGAGAAGATCTGCCAGGCGGTCGTCGGCATGCTGGCGCGCATCGGTATCAAAGTGAACCTGCTGGCGCAGACGCGCAGCAAGTACTTCACCAAGATCCTGCGCAAGAGCGATTTCAAGCCGGGCGAGACCAGCTTCTACATGCTGGGCTGGTCGCCGGCCGCGACCTACGACGTGCACAACGTCTTCGAGGCGCTGATCCAGACGCCCAGCGCCGCGAGCAAGAAGGGTCAGTTCAACGTCAGCGGTTACTCGAACAAGGCGGTCGATGAACTGGCCGACAAGATGGAGGCCGAGACCGACGTCGCCAAGCGCAACGCAATGATCCTGGAAGCCACCAAGCTCTACACCCAGGATTACGCCTATATCCCGCTGCACCAGCAGGCGGTGGTATGGGCGGCGCGCAAGAACGTCAGCCTGCACCAGCCTGCGGACAACCGCTTCCCGCTGCGCTTCGTGACGCTGAAGTAGGCTAAGCGACCTTAAGCCCGCCCCCGCATCGGCCCGCCAAGGGCTGGTGCGGGGGCGGTTCGATTCATGCTACATCGAGCCCCATGATCGCGTTCATTCTGCGACGGCTCGCCCAGGCGGTCGGCGTTCTGCTGGCCGTGGGCTTCATCGCCTTCTCGCTGTTCACCTATATCGGTGACCCGATCAACGCCATGGTCGGCCAGGACACCTCGATGGAGGATCGCGAGGAACTGCGCCGCAAGCTCGGGCTGGACGATTCGCCGCCGCTGCAGTTCGCGCGCTTCATCGGCAACGCGGCGAGCGGGCGCTTCGGGCTGAGCTATCGCACGTCCGACCCGGTCGGCAGGCTGATCCTCGAGCGCCTGCCGGCGACGCTGGAGCTGTCGCTCTGCGCCGCGATCTTCGCTGTCGGCCTCGGCGTGCCGCTTGGCGTCTATACCGGACTCTATCCGCGACATTGGACGAGCCGGGCGCTGCAGGCGGTATCGCTGATCGGCATATCGCTGCCGACCTTCCTGATCGGCATCATGCTGATCCTGTTCTTCGCCGTGATTCTCAACGTCCTGCCCTCGTTCGGTCGCGGCGACACGGTGAAGTTCGGCTGGTGGACCTCGGGCTTCTTCACCTGGTCGGGGCTCAAGGCGCTGATCCTGCCGTCGATCACGCTCGGCCTGTTCCAGCTCACCCTGATCATGCGGCTGGTGCGCTCGGAGATGCTGGAGGTGATGCGCACCGACTACATCAAGTTCGCGCGCGCCCGCGGCCTGTCGAACCGTGCCATCAATTTCGGCCACGCGCTCAAGAACACCTTGGTGCCGGTCATCACCATCACCGGCCTGCAGCTGGGCGCCATCATCGCCTTCGCCATCGTCACCGAGACGGTCTTCGCCTGGCCGGGCATGGGGCAGCTCTTCGTCCAGTCGGTGCAGTTCGGCGACATACCCGTCATGGCGGCCTACCTGCTGCTGGTCAGCTTCTTCTTCGTGGTCATCAACATGATCGTCGACCTGCTGTATTTCGTGGTCGATCCGCGGCTGCGCGGCATGGGCGCGGCCGCCGCTGGGAGGCACTGATGGCGCTCATCGACAGCTTCCGGCGCGCCGCCGACAGCGATATCTGGCACAGCTTCCGCGCCTCGCCGATGACCATGGCCGCGGCGGCGGTCACGCTCTTCATCGTCCTGGCCGCTTTCCTCGCGCCGCTGATCGCCCTGCAGAATCCCTTCGATCCAGCCAACCTCAACCTCAGCGACGCCATGCGCCCGCCGATGTTCTTCGGCGGCGAGTGGAGCTTTCCGATGGGCAGCGACGATCAGGGTCGAGACCTCTATTCGGCGATCCTCTACGGCACGCGCCTGTCGCTCGAGGTCGGCTTGGCCGTCGTCTTCTTCTCGATGATCCTCGGTATCGGCCTGGGCCTGGTCGCGGGCTATGTCGGCGGCACGCTCGACGCGATCATCATGCGTATCGCCGACGTGCAGCTCACCTTCCCGGCGATTCTGATCGCGCTGCTGATCGACGGCGTGGTGCGCGGCGTCATCTCGGTCAAGCGCCACGAGGAGATCGCGGTCTTCGTCATCGTCGCCTCGATCTCGCTGGCCTTCTGGGTGCAGTACGCGCGCACCGTGCGCGGCTCGGTCATGGTCGAGCGCAACAAGGAGTACGTGCAGGCCGCGCGCGTCATCGGCCTGCCGCGCTGGCTGATCATGTTCCGCCACGTGCTGCCCAACGTGATGGGGCCGGTGCTGGTGATCGCCACGATCAATCTCGGCTTGGCGATCATCACCGAGGCGACCCTGTCGTTCCTGGGTGTCGGCCTGCCCTCGACGCAGCCGTCGCTGGGTACCCTGATCCGCATCGGCAATGAGTACCTGAACTCCGGCGAATGGTGGATCACCATCTTCCCCGGCCTGACGCTGGCGGCCCTCGTGCTGGCCGTGAACTTGCTGGGCGACTGGTTGCGCGACGCCCTCAATCCCAAGCTGCGATGAGGTCGCGCGCATGATCCCCGGTTCCAACCAGGCACCATTGCTCGAAGTGCGCAACCTTCGCGTCGAGTTCCCGACGCGGCGCGGCACGCTGGTCGCGGTCGATGACGTCTCGTTCTCGATCTCGCCCGGCGAGGTGCTGGGCGTGGTGGGCGAGTCGGGCGCCGGCAAGTCGCTGACCGGCGCGGCGATCATCGGCCTGCTCGAACCGCCCGGACGCATCGCCGGCGGCGAGGTCGTGCTCGAGGGCGAGCGTATCGATAATCTGCCATACGAGCGCATGCGACGCATCCGCGGCGCGCGCATCGGCGCGATCTTCCAGGACCCGCTGACCAGCCTCAACCCGCTCTATTCGATCGGCCGGCAGCTGGTCGAGACGATCCAGACGCATTTGCCGCTGTCGGCCGCCGACGCGCGCCAGCGGGCCATCGACCTCCTGAAGGAGGTCGGTATTCCCGGCGCCGAGACCCGCGTCGATCACTATCCGCACCAGTTCTCCGGCGGCATGCGCCAGCGCGTCGTGATCGCCTTGGCGCTGTGCGCCAATCCGCGCCTGATCGTCGCCGACGAGCCGACGACGGCTCTCGACGTGTCGATCCAGGCGCAGATCATCGCGCTGCTCAAGCGGCTGTGCCGCGAACACGGCACGGCGGTGATGCTGGTGACGCACGACATGGGCGTGATCGCCGAGACCGCCGATCGGGTCGCTGTCATGTACGCCGGCCGGCTGGCCGAGATCGGGCCGGTGCGCGACGTCGTGAAGAACGCCAGCCATCCTTATACGCGCGGCCTGATGGGCTCGATCCCCAGCCTCGGGGTGCGCACCGAACGGCTGACGCAGATCGATGGCGCCATGCCGCGGTTGACGGCGATCCCCCGGGGCTGCGCCTTCAACCCGCGCTGCCCCGATGCGGGACAGCGCTGCACGGCCGAAAGGCCCGACCTGATGCCGGCCGGGGTGACCCGCGCGGCGTGCTGGCTCTACCACAGCCAGGGTGTCGGGCCGGCCTTGGCGAGGGAGACGGCCAATGCCTGATACGGGCGTCGCGGTGAGTCGCCCGCCGGCTTCCGGCGGCAAGCCGCTGGTGCGGCTTTCGGCGCTCAAGCGCTATTTCGACGTCTCGCCGCCATGGCTGGCGCGTGTCCTGGAGCGCAAGCCGCGCGCCATCGTGCAGGCCGTCGCGGGCATCGATATCGAGATCCGCAAGGGTGAGACCTTTTCGCTGGTGGGCGAGTCCGGTTGCGGCAAGTCGACGGTGGCGCGCCTCGTCGTCGGCCTCTATCCGCCGACCGACGGCGCGATCGAGTTCGACGGCAACGACATGGCCGCCAGACGCGGCCGTGTGGAGATGTCGGCGATCCGCCGACGCATGCAGATGATCTTCCAGGACCCGTTCGCCAGCCTCAATCCGCGCTGGCGCGTGTTCGATATCATCGCCGAGCCGATTCGCGCCTTCAAGCTGGCGAGCTCCACGACCGAGGTCCGTCAGCGCGTCGACGATCTGCTGCGCCAGGTCAAGCTGACGCCGGCCGATGGATCGAAGTATCCACACGAGTTCTCCGGTGGCCAGCGCCAACGCATCTCGATCGCTCGTGCGCTCGCCAGCCGGCCTGAGTTCCTGGTGTGCGACGAGCCGACCTCGGCGCTCGATGTCTCGGTGCAGGCGCAGATCCTCAACCTGATGATGGAGCTGCAGCGCGAGCACGGGCTGACCTATCTGTTCATCAGCCACAATCTCGCGGTCGTCTATCACATCAGCACGCGGGTGGGCGTGATGTATCTCGGCCGTCTGGTCGAGGTCGCCGACACCGACACGCTGTTCCGGCGGCCGAAGCATCCCTACACGCGCATGCTGCTGGACACGATTCCCGACCTCGACATGACCGGCCGCCAGCGCGCGCCGGTGGCAGGCGAGGTGCCCAGCCCGATCAATCCGCCATCGGGTTGCGCCTTCCATCCGCGCTGTCCCTTCGCCAACGACCGCTGCAAGCGCGAGAGACCGGCGACGATCCCGATCGAGGGCGGCTTGGTGGCTTGCCACGCCATCGAGGAAGGCCGGCTGAAGGCCGAAGACCGCGGCTACGGCGGCCATTGACATCGATCAAGGTCGGCCCGCCCCGGAACGGTTAGTGAGGGGCAACGAGTTCGGATGACCGGCGTTTCGGAGTTCCGCTGCACCGCGCGACGGCGTCGGGCGGAACCGCGCGCCGCGAAGTGCGAGCGCGATCGACCGGCAGGAGGCCGTCATGACCTACAAGACGATCGTCGTTCATGTCGATGACCAGGCGGAAACGGCGCCACGCGTCCGGCTTGCTACGGAACTGGCCCGCGCCTGCGGCGCGCGCCTGATCGGCCTGGCGGTGATGCCGCGGCCGCGGATGCCGGCCGGGATCGAGGGCATGTCCGTGTCGGCCAGCGTGCTCAAGGCGCAGGACGAGTCCAATCGGGAGCGACTGGCCGCCTCGCGCGTGCTCTTCGAACGGGCGGTGCGCGAGGCGTCGGTCGAGGGCGAGTTTCACGGCGTTATCGCCGACGCGGCCGGCGCGATGAACCACGAGATGCTCTACGCCGATCTCGGCGTTGTCGGCCAGCGCGACCCCGAGCGAACCATCAGCGACATGTACACGACCCTGCCCGAAACGGTGGCGATGGAGTCCCGCCGGCCGGTGATGGTCGTGCCGCATATCGGCTACAGCAAGCCGGTCGGCCGAAAGGTTCTGCTGGCGTGGAACGACAGCCCCGAGGCGCGGCGCGCGGCGACGGACGCCTTGCCGTTGCTGCGGGCCGCCGAGAAGGTCACGCTGCTGGTGATCGACGGCGACAAGCGCGAGGTCGAGGATGTCGGCCTCGGCCACGAACCGCCGGGCGACAGGGCCGCCGGCTGGCTGGCGCGTCACGGCGTCAACGTCGAGCTGGTCAACGACGTATCCGATGGGACCGATGTCGGCAGCGTCATCCTCTCGCGCGTCTCGGACCTCGACATCGATCTGGTGGTGATGGGCATCTACGGCCACTCCAAGCTGCGCGAGACGCTGTTCGGTGGCGCCAGCCGTACCATGCTGGGCCATATGACCGTGCCCACGCTGATCGCCCACTAGACGGGGCCGGGCGGGCGGCGCGATAGTCCTTACCGTCCCTGTGGACGGGAGGACACCGCATGGCCTGCGCGCTGAACGAGGCGCAGATCCGCGCCTACGAGGAAGACGGGCTGGTGATCGCCCGCGGTCTCTTCGACGCCGCCGAGGTCGAGTTGCTGCGCGGCGCGATGGAACGCGATCCCTCGGTGCGCGACCACATGCTCGACCGCCTCGATGGCGAGGGCCGCGCCACGCGCATCTCGCTGTGGAACCGCGCCGGCGACAGCGTCTACGGCCTCGCCGCGCGCTGCGATCGCATGGTCGACACGGTGACCCGATTGCTCGGCGGCGAGGTCTATCACTACCAGTCCAAGCTCACCGCCAAGGAGCCGCGCGTCGGCGGTGCCTGGGAATGGCATCAGGACTACGGCTACTGGTACCACAATGGCTGCCTGCGGCCCGACCTGTTGTCGTGCATGATCGCGCTCGATCGCTCGGATCGGACCAACGGCTGCCTGCAGATCGTGCGCGGCTCGCACAAGCTCGGCCGCATCGACCACACGCCGCTGACACAGGGGCAGAACGAGGTCGATCCCAAGCGCATGACCCACATCCTCGCGCGCTACCCGGTCGAGTACTGCGAGCTCGATCCGGGCGACGTGCTGATCTTCCACAGCAACGCCATCCATCGCAGCGACGCCAACCGCTCGCCCAACCGGCGCTGGACCCTGCTGATCTGCTACAACCGCGTCGACAACGACACGGTGACGAAAGACGACGACCGCTACTACGTGCCGCTAGAGCGCGTCGACGACGGCGCCATCCACCGCGCCGGGCTGAAATTCGCCGACGGCTCCGGCCAGGAGCACTTCGCCTCCAAACCCTTCGTTCCCAAGGTCACGATCGACGCATGACGACCACGCCGCTCCACATCCTGCTCGACACGCCGCTGCCGGGCATCCGCCGCATCACCTTGAACCGGCCGGAGAAGCGCAACGCGCTCAACAACCGGCTGCGCACCGAGATCTTCGCCGCGCTCGAGGCGCATGACCGCGACGATCAGGTGAAGGTCACGATCATCCGCGCCGCCGGCCCGGCCTTCTGCGCCGGCTACGACCTCGCGGCCAACAACCGGGTCGAGCAGCCCTATCACACCGCCGGCGGCCATGGTCAGTGGTCGCGCCATGTCGTCGATGGCTGGTTCCGCGTCTGGGATCTCGCCAAGCCGGTGATCGCGCAGGTGCACGGCTATTGCCTGGCCGGCGGCACCGAGCTCGCGACGTCCTGCGACCTGGTCTACGTCGCCGAGGATGCGCAGATCGGCTACCCGCCCGTGCGGCTGATGAGCCCCCCTGATATGCAGTTCCATCCCTGGCTGATGGGCATGCGCCAAGCCATGGAGTCGATGCTCACCGGCGACTCGCTGAGTGGCGTCGAGGCTGTCGCGAAAGGCTGGGCCAACCGCGCCTTCGCCGCCGCCGAGCTCGACGCCGAGGTGCTGAAGATCGCCGAGCGCGTCGCCAAGATCCCCTCGGACATCCAGCAGATCAACAAGCGCTCGGTGCATCGCGCCATGGAGATCATGGGCTTGCGCGCCGCGGTGCGCTCGGGCACCGAGATCCAGGCGCTGGCCTTCCACACCGACTCGAGCAAGGCCTATATGAGCCGCTTCCGCCGCGACGGCGAGAGCGTCTCGAAGCTCTTGAGCGAGCGCGACGCGTCCTTCGGCGACTACCGCGAGCGCAAGAAGTAGGTCAGAGCGAGACGCCGGCCAGGGTCAGGACACCGAGCGCGGCGAAGAGCAGGCTGGCCGCGAGCCTCAGCCCGCGCAGCGGCAGGCGGTCGGCGAGCCTGTGGCCGAGCCAGACCACCGGCGCGTTGGCCAGCATCATGCCGGCCGTGGTGCCGATCACGACCGCGCCCAGCAGGTCGAAGCGCGCCGCCAGCGCCACGGTGGCGATCTGCGTCTTGTCGCCCATCTCGACCAGGAAGAAGGCGACCGAGGTCGTGACGAAGGCCGCCCAGCCGCTCGCCGCCTCGCGCGCGCTCACGCGGTCGTCGTTGTCGGGGATCAAGGTCCAGGCCGCCATGGCGATGAAGGACGCACCCAGTACCCATCGTTGCCAGTCGCCGTCCAGCAAGTCGCCCAGCAGGTGGCCGACATAGCCGGCGGCGGCGTGGTTCAGCAGGGTCGCGGCAAGGATGCCCAGCGCGATCGGGATCGGCCGACGCAGGCGCGCCGCGAGCGCCAGGGCGAGGAGCTGGGTCTTGTCGCCGCATTCGGCAAGCGCGACGACGATGGTCGAGACGAGGAAGGCGTCCATGGGCGGGCGGCGTGTAGCACGCCGCCCGTCGCTCAGCCATCCAGCGCTTGCAGCACCGTGCGGTATTCCTCGCAGAACGCCTCGACCGCGGCGTAGAACCCGTCGTAGTGCTGCGGCTCGAGCACGACCGAGAGGCTGCTGAAGCCGCGGCGCGCGATGTAGTAGCCGCGGCCCAGCATCGAGAGCTGGAAGAGCGCGCGCACCTCGATCGGCGTCTTGGCCGCGTCGGCGGGGCGGCGCAATGGCGTACGCTGGAAGTGCACGACGTTGATCGAGCCCATGCCGGAGCACAGCAGCGGCACGCCGGCCTTCGCGCCGATGGCGTTCAGCCGCGCGCGGAAAGCATCGCCCTGGGCGCTGAGCTCGATCGACTTCTGCGGCGTGTAGATCTTGGTCAGGCCGGCGACGCCGGCGGCCATGGTCAGCACGTTGTTGTTGAAGGTGCCAGCATGCGGCCAGGCGTCGGCCTGGCGCGGATCGTAGCGCCGCATGATGTCGCCGCGGCCGCCGAAGGCGCCGAACGACATGCCGCCGCCGATGTACTTGCCGAAGGTGGTCATGTCCGGCGTGACGCCGTGCTTGAGCTGCAGGCCGCCGGGCGACAGGCGCGAGGTCATCACCTCATCGAAGATCAGCACGATGCCGTGCGCCGTGGCTTCCTCGCGCAGCATCTTCAGGTACTCGATATCGGCCGGGATACCGGAATTGCCGATCATCGGCTCGACGATGATCGCGGCGAGTTCGCTAGCGTTCTGCCGGATCAGCGCGCGGGTGCCCTCGATGTCGTTGTACGGCGCCAGCACGAAGGGGTAGGGCGCGTTGATCGGCGCCGGCGAGCCGCCACCGAAATAGAGAACGCCGCCGTGATAGCCGCCGGAGATGCCTAACACCTTCTGTCGTCCGGTGAAGGCGCGCGCGGTGCCCAGCGCCATGATGTTGCCTTCGGTGCCGGAATTGGTGAAGCGCACCAGCTCGACCGAGGGGAAGCGCTCGCAGACCAGCCGCGACAGCTCGGCCTCGTTGACGTTGGGCCCGCCGAACGACACGCCCTTGTCGAGCGTCTCGTGCAGCACCTTCATGATCACCGGATGCGAGTGGCCATAGAGCCCGGCGGTGTACTCGCCGAGGAAGTCGGTATAGCGGTTGCCGTCGATATCGATCAGCGTCGGCCCCTCGCCGCGATCGATCACCGAGGGGAAGGGGCCGTAGAACAGCACCGTGCGCGTGTTGCCGCCGGGCATCGACTTGCCGGCGCGCTCGGCTTGCGCCTGGCTCTTGGGCCGCGCCGCGACGTATTCGCGCTCAACCTCGGCCAGCGCCGAGGCCAGATCGATATTGACGCGCGTAGTGCCGTCCATGTCCGTCTCCACCCTTACTTGGGAATCGCGCCGTCCTTGGCATTGGCGCGCGCCAGCGCCGGGCGCGCCGCCAAGCGCGCCAGGTAGTCGTCGACGACTTTGCCTTTGGGCATCATCTGCCGCATCCACATGCCGGTGCTGCCGATCAGCGCGTCGACCGCCGAGAAGCGCTCACCCAGCAGGTACGGACCGGCCGCGAGCGCCGCGAGGATGCGCGCGTCAACCTCGTCGCGGCCGCGGAAGGTCCGACGCAGCATGTCGTTCTCGAGCAGCCCGCCGAACTCCATGTGCATGACTACCTCGATCACGCCGGCGTTGTAGGCCAGCCAGGTGAGATACGGCCCGCGCAGCTTGTCGCCAACCACCGGGCCGATGCCCTTGGCCGGAAACTTGTCGGTCAGGTACAGGCAGATCGCGGCCGACTCGGTGACCAGCGCGCCATCGTCGACCAGCGCCGGCGCCTTCTTGTCGGGATGCGGATTGGCGGGATCGGCGCCGCCGGAACCGTCCATGCGCGAGATGTTGATGGTCTTCAGCTCGTACGGCGCCTCAAGCTCCTCCAGCAGCCAGACGATGCGGGAGGAGCGCGATTGCGGCGCATGGTAGAGCGTCAGCATCTCAGGCGGCGAGCTTGCTCAGGTATTGCTGGACGAAGTCGCACTTCACCTCGGCGACATAGGCGTCGGTGAGCCGCTTGGTGATCGGCCCCGGCACCTTGCCGTCGGCGACCTTCTCGCCGTTGAACGTGCGCACCGGCAGGATGCAGAGCGACGTCGAGGTCAGGAACATCTCCTCGGCGTTGGCGGCGTCGAACATGTCGATGTCGGCCTGCTCGCAGCGGATGCCCAGCTTCTTGGCCATGTCCATGGTCATCTGCCTGGAGACGCCCGGCAGCACGTAGCGCTCGCTGGGGGTCAGCAGCATGCCGTCGCGCACGATGAAGATGTTGCTGCCCAGCCCCTCGGCGAGATTGCCATGCTCGTCGAGCAGGATCGCCCAGGCGTCGGGGTTCATCGCCTTCACCGGCTTCTCGGCGACGATCATGTTCAAGTAGTTGTGCGTCTTGGCGCGCGGGCTGAGCATGGTCGGCGACGTCCTGCGCATCGCCGTCGTCATGACGTCGGCGCCGTCGCGGAAGTACTTGGCGCGCTTGGCCAGCGGCAACGGCAGCACCTCGATCACCACGTTCGGGCCGGTGTGGTCCCAGCCCTCGTCGCCGATCGCGTCGACGCCGCGGCTCACCCGCTGGCCGACCCACCAGTCGCCGTCCTTCTCGCGCAGATGCTCGTTGCGCTGCACGATCTCCTCGCTCAGCGCCACCATCTCCTTGGGCGCCATGCCGGGATCGATCTGCAGGTAGCGCAGCGAGCGGTAGAAGCGGTCGATGTGCTCCTTGATGCGGAAGATGCGGCCGTCGAAGGTCCGCGTCATGTCGAAGGCGCCGTCGCCGTACTTCCAGCTGCGGTCGCGGAACGGGATCACAACCTGGCCCTCGGGCATCCACTGGCCGTTGAACCAGGCGACGCGGGAATTGGACAGCGCGGTCATGGGTCCTCTCGCTTTCAGCTTCGGGATGCGCCACGCTAACGGAAATCGCCGGGAGGTGCCATGCGGGAGTATCGAGGGTCCATTGCGCTGTACGAGGAATCGCGCCGCCATATGGCCGGCGGCGTCAGCAGCAATGTGCGCTACGCCAGCGTGCCGGTGCCGCTGTTCTTCGCCTGCGGCGAGGGTGCGCGGCTCATCGACGTCGATGGCAACGTGCATATCGACTATGTGCTGGGCAATGGGCCGGCGATCCTCGGCCACGCGCCGCCGGAGGTGATCAAGGCGGTGGCCGACAGCCTGGCCGACGGCCAGGTCTTCGCCGCTCAGCATCGTCGCGAGAGCGCGCTGGCCAAGCGGCTGTGCGGCCTGCTGCCCGGCGCCGAGCTGGTGCGCTTCTGCACGTCGGGCACCGAGGCGGCGATGATGGCGCTGCGCATCGCGCGCGCCTTCACCGGTCGGCGCAAGATCGTGAAGTTCGAGGGCCACTATCACGGCTGGACCGACCAGACCTATATCAGCGTGCGGCCGACCGGCAACGAAGCCGGCCCCGCCAACGCGCCGGTGCCGGTGGCGGAGTCGCCGGGCACCGCGCCGGGCTCGCTCGACGACGTGATCGTGCGCGGCTGGAACGACCTCCAGGGGCTGGAGGCGCTGTTCGCCAAGGAAGGCGCCGAGATTGCCGGCGTGATCATGGAGCCGGTCATGGTCAATGGCGGCGCGATCCTGGCGCAAGCGGGCTATCTCCAGGGCGTCGCCGACCTTTGTCGCCGGCACGGTGCGTTGTTCATCTGCGACGAGGTGATCACCGGCTTTCGCGCCGGGCTGACGGGCGCGCAGGGCCGCTTCGGGTTCACCGCCGACCTGTCGATCTACGCCAAGGCCGTGGCGGCTGGCTTCCCGCTGGCGATGGTCACCGGCCGGCGCGACGTGATGGAGATCCTGCAGACCCGCGGCGTCATGCATGGCGGCACCTACAACGGCAACGTCCAGAGCATGGCCGCGGCGCTGGCCGCGCTCGACCTGCTGGAGCGCGACGGCGGTGCGGTCTACGCCGCGATGGAGAAGCGCGGCGAGCGCCTGATGCGCGAGCTTCAGGCATTGGGCAAGCGCCACGGCCTGCCGATCCTGGCGCAGGGCCTGCCGACCATCTTCCAGACCTTCATCACCACGGACCCGCCGCCGCGCAACTTCCGCGAGGCCGCCGCCACTGACCGCGATCGCGCCATGGCGCTCAGCCGCGCGCTGCAGGACGAGGGCGTGCGCGTGAACCAACGCTGCTCCTGGTTTCTTTCCGCCGCGCACGACGACGCCACCATCGATGAGACCTTGGCCGCCGCCGACCGCGCCATGGCGAGGGTGGTGGCGGGCTAAATGCCTCGCCTCTGGTTCCCTCTCCCCGTGGGCGGGGAGAGGGAGATATGGGGTAGAGTGTGCCGACAAAGGAGAGCCGCCATGAACCTGCCCAAGCGCGTGCGACTGGTCGAGGTCGGGCCGCGCGATGGCCTGCAGAACGAGGCCAAGCCGGTGCCGGTCGACGTCAAGGTCGAGCTGATCGACCGGTTGACGGCCGCCGGCCACACCACGGTCGAGGCCGGCAGCTTCGTGTCGCCCAAATGGGTGCCGCAGATGGCCAGCACCGACGAGGTCATGACCAGGATCAAGCGCAAGCCCGGCGTGTCCTATCCCGTGCTGGTGCCCAACAAGCTGGGCATGAACGGCGCCATCGAATCGAAGTGCGAGGAGGTCGCCGTCTTCACCGCCGCCTCCGAGGCTTTCTGCAAGGCCAACACCAACTGTACCATCGACGAGAGCTTCGAGCGTTTCGCCCCGGTGATCGAGGCGGCCCAGCGCCACAACATTCGGGTGCGCGGCTACGTTTCGGTCGTCGCCGGCTGTCCGTACTCGGGCGACGTCGACCCCAAAATCGTCGCCGATGTCTCGGAGCGGCTGTTCAGGATGGGCTGCTACGAGGTGTCGCTGGGCGATTCCATCGGTGTCGGCACGCCGGCGAAATGTGTGGCGATGATCGACGCGGTGGCCCAGCGCATGCCGCGCGAGAAGATCGCCGCGCATTTCCACGACACCTACGGCCAGTCGCTGGCCAATATCCTGGCGGTGATGGAACGCGGCATCACCGTGTTCGACACCGCCGTCGGCGGGTTGGGCGGCTGTCCCTACGCCAAGGGCGCGTCGGGCAATGTCGGCACCGAGGACGTGCTCTATCTGCTGAACGGGCTGGGGATCGAGCACGGCGTCGACCTCGATGCCATCGCCGCCACCGGCCGCTTCATCTGCGAGGCGCTGGGACGTCAGCCGGCGTCGAAGGTGGCGCAAGCGCTGAAGGCCAAGCTCGCGGCGTAGCGGGCGCGACATCCAGGCAATTCGCCTCTCCTGTCATCCCGAGCGCAGCGAGGGATCCATACGATTCTCCTGGATCCCTCGCTGTGCTCGGGATGACAGAGCCATTCGATCCGGGCGGCCCCGATGACGAGCTTTGCAATGGTTTGCTATGGTCTGGCGAGTTTGCGGCGGCGGGATTTCCTGCATCTGTCTCGCTGACGCTCGGCGCCGTCTGTCCGTCCGCGTGGGGCGCAGGGAAGGCCGGATAGCGGCGCTTGGCCCGCTTGCCGACACGCTGGAACTGGCTCCAGTCGACGATCTCCAGGTATTCGCGGCCCTCGGCCTCGTAGATGCGCACCAGACCGCGCGCCACCAACTCGTCGATCATCGCGCGCACGCTATCGTTTTCTATGGTGTCGCCGGGAAACACCTGCATCCTGATGGTGCGTGGTCGTAGCGGCTGGATGCCGAAATCGTCGGCGAAGTTCCAGAGGCCGATGAACAGGAGGCGCGTCATCGCCGCGCAGTCGACGACGGCCTCCCAGGTCCAGAGGTCGGACGGAAGGATACGGTCGCGGGCCATGGGCGGACTCCGGTTGGAAAGACTGGCGCCGGTGTACCGCCAGGACGCGACTTCTCCAATTTCCGCGGCTACGGCTGCGCTATCGGTGGGGAAAGTCGCTGCGGCTGTATCAAGAGTTCCGCCCCTACGGTGGTCGTATTCAGGGCCGCGCGACGATACGGACCCGCGCCGAGGCGCTGCGGCCCTCGGAATCGACCACCGTGATCTGGGTCACGCCGGGGCCATCGGGTCGCCAGGTCTGGTCCTTGGCGAAGCGGTCGATCGGCAGCGGCTTGCCGTCGATCAGCCAGCGCAGCTGGCCCGAGCCGCCATCGGCCTGCAACGGCACGATCGCGTCGTCGGCGTCGAGGTCGATCACCGCCGATGACGGCGGATAGAGAATGCGCGGCGGCTTGCTCGCTGGGGCCGAGGTCGCGCCGGCGGTCGGCCGCGTCGGCGCGGCGGAGGCGGCGGTCATGCGCGCGGCGGAACCCTGGAAGCGACGCAGCGCGGGCGGCAGGTCGGCGTTGCGCGCCACCAGCAAGGTGTCGGCGGGCGGCTGCGGGCGAGTCGCCAGCTCGCCGGGCAGGCGGTCGAACATCTTCAGCAGGATCGGCAGCGCGGTCTCGCGGCCGAAGGCGCCGGGGCGCGGCGTGCCGTCGGCCTGACCGACCCAGACGACGACGGTGTAGGCGCCGCTATAGCCGGCGGCCCAGGCGTCGCGGAAGCCGTACGAGGTGCCGGTCTTGAAGGCGATCTGCCGGCTGCCGGTGCGGCGGCCGTCATAGGAGCGCGGCAGCGAGGCCCAGCCGTCGGGCATCGGCGCGTTGGCTAACGCATCCGTGACCTGCCACGCGGCGGCGGCGCCGATCAGGCGCAGGCTGGGCTGGTCCTTCTCATCGGCGATCAGGCGCGGCTTCACCACCACGCCGTCATTCGCCAGACCGGCATAGAGCGTCGCCAACTCCAGCGGCGAGAGCGCCACGCCACCCAGGCCGATTGCCAACGAGCCGCCGAGATCGCCCGTCCTCGGCAGGGCCGGCGAGACTCCTGCCTGGCGCAGCATCGCCAGGAAGCGCTGCGCGCCGATGCGCTCGAGCATGGCGACGGCGGGGACGTTGAGCGATTGCTGCAACGCGTGCCGCACGCTCACCGTGCCCTGATGCGCGCGGTCGAAGTTGCGCGGCATCCATTCGCCGAAGCGCAGCGGCACGTCGTCGATCAAAGTGTCGGGATGGGCGACACGATCGTCGAAGGCGACTCCGTAGATCAACGGCTTGAGCGTCGAGCCGGGCGAGCGGCGCGCGCGCACGAGGTCGACCTGGCCCTGGCGACCGAAGAAGCCGCCGCCATGCCAGGCGGCGATACTGTGCCGCTTGTTGTCGATGATGACGATGGCGATGTCGGCGCCGTCGCCCAGCCGTGCGCGCTCGTCCACCGCCAGCCGCGTGGCGGAGTCCTGGATCTCGCGGCGCAGGGTGGTGGTGACGATGCCGCCCCTGGGTGAGCGCGCGGCGAGATACTGAGCGACGTGCGGCGCCACGAAGGGCATCGCCAGCCGGCGATCGGGCGCGGCGGCCTGTGTTGCCTGATGCGCCACGGAGGCCGGGATGACGCCGCGTTCCAGCGCGCGGGCCAGCACCACGTCGCGCGCGGCCTGGGCCAGCGCGGGGCGGCGATCCGGCCGGCGGCGTTCGGGCGATTGCGGCAGCGCCACCAGCAGCGCCGCTTCGGCGGCGGTCAGCCGCTTGGGCTCCTTGCCGAAATAGGACAGCGAGGCGGCGCGCACGCCCTCGATGTTGCCGCCGAAGGGCGCCAAGGTGAGGTAGATCGAGAGGATCTCGGCCTTGGAGTAGCGCCACTCGAGCTGCAGCGCCCGCGCGCTCTGGCGCAACTTGGCGCCTAAGGTGCGGCGCGGGCCGCGATCCTGCTCGAGCAGGCGAGCAGCCTGCATCGAGAGCGTCGAGGCGCCCGAGATGATCCGGCGATGGTTGACCCACTGCTCGGCGGCACGCAACGCGGCGAGAGGATCGATGCCGGCGTGACTGTCGAAGCGCTTGTCCTCGTAGGACTTCAGCAGGGCGAGGTAGAGCGGATCGACGTCGTCGACCGTCGCCTTCAGCCGCCATTTGCCGTCAGCGGTGGTGAAGGCGCGCAGCAACCGCCCGTCGGCGTCGCGCACCTCGAGCGAGCGCGCTTGATAGCGCGAAAGGTCGGGCGGGAAGACGCGGTCGAGCGCGAGCAGGGAGGCTGCGGTCGCCAGAACCCCCAACGTCACCGCGATGGCGGTGCGTCGGATAAGACGGCGCAGCCCCTTCCTCCCTCTCCCCGCTTGCGGGGAGAGGGCGCTTCTTCGGATAAAGGTGCTCCAAAGCCCGCGCATCGTCCTAGCGGCTGAGGATCGTGACGCGGGTCGGTGACGTGCGGGCGAAGATCTCGGGGTTGTACATGTCCTCGATCTGCGTGGCCGGCAGGACGTAGCTGCCCGGGGTTACCGCGCGCACGACATAGGCCAGCCGCATCAGGCGGCCGCGGCGCGGCGACTCGTCGTACCACCACGGGCGCCAGCCGGCCGGCCAGTCGCGCGAACCGAACTCGAAGGCGGCGAAGAAGCGATCGTCGCGCGCCTCGGTCGAGGACGGCTTGCCGAGCTTGGCCATCCACTTGTACTCCTCGCTCAGCACGCTCTCGATCTCGAAGCCCGCCGGCAGCAGATCGAGCAGCGCCATCTCGTGGTAGGTCTGGGTGGTCGAGGTGACGTCGATCATCACCACGATGCGGTCGTTCTGGCGCACGCGCGACAGATCGGCCATACCGCCGCTCAAGGTGCGGAACTCGCGCTCGATGATCACGCCCTTGTTGTCGGCCGGCAGCGGCTGCGCCGGCACGCCGCGCGCCGAGACCATGGCCCAGGCATGGCCGGGCGCCACGTTCTTGATCGTGAAGCCGCGCGCCAGCGCCTCCCGGTCGAGGGTGTAGGCGACACCAGCGCCGGCCTGCGGCTTGACCTCCTTGCGGTCGACGATCAGGTCGAGCGGGCTGGAGCCCTGTAGCTCGGTAGCGCTGGCCAGCAGCATCCAGGCTTTCTCTTGCGTCGTCGTGCGGCGCACGTCGACGCGGCTCTGCGCGGCGAGCTGCATCGACAGGCGCTGCGCCGCCGCGCGCTGGCCGATCTCCGGCGCCAGCGCCACCAGGGCGGCGATGTCGCGCAACGCCGTGCCGTAGTAGTCGTGATCCGGCGCCGTGCCGACCTTGTCGAGCGCGACGCGGAACGCCGCCTCGGCCCGGCCGCGCTCACCGACCAGCGACAGGGCGGCGGCGAGATGAGCGTGCGAGAGCGCGCCGGTCATCTTGTCGGACGACGTGTCCTGGAAGTAGCGCACGCGGCCGGCGTCGGAGATGCCGGCGCGGCCCAGCAGGTACCAGGCGTAGGCCTGGGCGTTGGGCGCCATCTGCGGTGCGTAGCGCTGCACCCACTGCAGCGAGCGACGCAGCTGCGCTTCGGGCACGACGTAGTTCTTGTCGCGCGCGCGCAGCAGGAAGTCGACGCTGTAGATCTGCAGCCACTGGTCGGCTGGCCCGCTGTAGACGCTCCACATGCCGAAGCCGCCGTCGAAGGTCTGGCGATCGAGCACGCTGTAGACCGCCTCCTGGATGCGGCGCGGGATGGCGCGGTCCTCCTTCACACCGCCGAGATAGGCGACGTCGTTGAAGTAGAGCAGCGGCAGGGCGCGGCTGGTGGTCTGCTCGAGGCAGCCATAGGGGTAGCGGTCGAGCGACTGCAGCAAGGCCGCGACGTCGAAGGTGCGCGTGCTCGACAGCGCCACCGACGCCATCGCGGTGCCCGGCAGGAAGCCGGCCAGCAGCTCGCGATCGATGCGCAGCTCGTTGCCCGAGGCAATCTGCTCCATCGACTGGCGCGTGATCGGCGCCTGCGGCGCGCGGGTCTCGATGTCCCAGGTGCGGCTCACCGAGAAATTGCCCGGGCCGGTGATCGCCATGGTGACCGAGCCCAGGCCGACCACGTCGCCGGCGACCGGCACCACGTACTGCTCACGGCGGCCGGCGGGCAGCGTGACGACGCGGGTATCGTCGCCGGCGAGGATCACCGAGCCCGTGGTCGTGACCTTGACCGTGTAGTCCCCGGCCTGGCCCTCGACGTTGTGCAGCGAGATCGTCGCCTGGCTGCGGTCGCCGGGGGCGAGGAAGCGCGGCAGCACGAGATCGCTGGTCAGCGCGTCGCGCACGAACATACGGCCCTCGACGGCGCCGACACGGCTCTTGTCGTAGGCGACGGCCATCAGTCGCAACTGGCCGCTGAAGTCGGGCACGTCGAACTTGATCTGCGCGGTGCCGTCGGCGCCGAGCTTGACGATGCCCGAGAACAGCGAGACCACCTTGATTGGCACGACGTCGAGCCCGACGCCGCCAGCGGCGTCGCCGCCTTCGCGCAGCCGGCCGACGCCATCGGCCTTGTCGTCGAGCAGCTTGCCGTAGTCGTCGCGCATGAAGATGCCCAGCATGCGTTTGCCGAAGTAGTGCTCGACCGGCTTGGGCGAGCGGAAGCGCGTGAGCTGCAGGATGCCTTCGTCGACAGCGGCGAGGGTGACGTAGACCTCGGCGTTGCCGGCGTTGGCGACCTTGACCGGCAAGGTGATCGAAGTGCGCGGCCGGATGCGCTCCGGCGCGTCGATCGCGACCTGCAGCGAGCGCGTCGCCGGGTCGATGCCCAGCCACGCGAGACCGACGGCGCGCACGGGCGCGCGCTCGGCGCGGTTCAGCGGCCGGTAGGCGGTGACCAGCGCATAGGCGCCGGCGCCCCAATCGGCCGACACGGGCACTTCGACGGTCGTGCCCGATGCGGCGACCCGGATCGAGCGCGTCTCGACAATGCGGTCGTTGGCGACGACCAGCAGCGCCTCGCCGTCGAACGGCGCCTCGACGCGCAGCTTGGCGATGTCGCCCGCGACGTAGGCCGTCTTGTCGGCGCTGACGGCGGCGGTATCCGGGGTCTCCTTCTTTGCGACCTCGGCGCCCCAGCCGGCGTAGAAGCGATAGACCGTGCGGTTGTCGCCGTCGGTGAGCACCAGGCGATAGCTGCCCCAGTTCACCGCATGGCGGATGGTCGTGGCCTTGCCGTCTTCGGTGTCGAGCGTGCCCTGGGCGACGACGGCGTCGGTCACGTATTCGCGCCAGCGCCAGTTGTTGTCGTCGCGATACCACTGGAAGCGGCGATTCTCCTTCACCAGCCGCCACTGCAGTCCCTTGGCGCCGACGCGGGCGCCGTCGGGATCCAAGGTGATGACTTCGAACGACGCCTCGCGGCCTTCCTCGGCGCTGGCGCCTGTGAACAGCGGCTTGACGCCGATATAGCGGCTGCGCAGCCGTACCGGGATGGTGAGCTGGTCGCCGGTGGCGCGGCCGCCGGGCTCGAGCACCGACACCCTCAGTTCGCCGGTCAGTGGCGCCATTGGCACCTCCTTCAGGCTCACGGTGGTGCGGACTTGCGAACGGCCGCGCTCATCCATGTTGGCGAGCTCGAGCTTTTCCAGTTCCGGGCTGATCCGCTCATCGACGTCGCCGAAGCGGAAGCCCATTTCCTTGGGGAAGGGGTTGGGATCGGCCTTCACCGTCAGCTCGGCCTCGCCTTCGAGGCCGGCGGCCGGCGCGCCGTAGAGGAAGTCGGCTTGCACGTCGACCTGGAAGGTGGTCGCCATCTTCAGCACGGTGGCTCGAGTCGAGATCTGCACCTTGAGCTTCTGCAGGATGAAGTCCTCGACGCTGAACTCGACGCGGCTGACCGGCTCGGCCTTGGGATCGAGATAGGCCGCGACCGACCACTTGCCGCGGCGCGCTGTACGGGTCAGCTCGACCGGGAAATGCAGGCCGCCGGCGGCTTGCGCCTGCAGCGCCTGGCGGCGGAACTCGACGCCGTCGGGGCGGCGCACGATCATGGTCACCGGCACGCCCTCGACGGCGTGGCCTGCGCGATCGCGCAGCAGGGTCATGACGTTGACCGTCTCGCCCGGGCGATAGATGCCGCGGTCGGTATAGATGAAGCCGTCGACCGGGCCTGGTGTGGCGCGGCCCTCGACGCCGCGGTCGGAGAAGTCGAAGGCGGCCTTGGTCAGGTCGAGATGGTTGAAGTCCGAGCGCGCCTTGTCGAAGGCCATCAACGAGATCGGCTCGATGGCGCCGGCGCCTGCCAGCAGGCCGCCGGGGAAGACGACCTTGCCCTGGGCGTCGGTGGTCAAGCGGGCCAGCTCGTCGTTGTTGCGCGCGATCAGCGACAGCTCGATGCCGGCCAGCGGCTGGGCCGTATGCAGCGAACGCACGAAGACCGTGAGCCCGTCGCGGGCGCTGAAGCTGGTGATGCCGATATCGGAGTCGAACAGCCACTGGGCGGCGAAGCGATGCTCGTAGCGTTCCTCGTTCTCATCCGACAGCAGATGCTCGAGCGTGCCGTCGGCCGAGTTCCAGGCGACCAGGACATAGGCGCCCGGCTTCCAGTCCTTGACCATCTCGCGGATCGGGATCGCAGTGGTCACCGCCGTGTTCTGGACGTTGCGCACCTCCATGCTGCCGGTCCACATCAGCGCGCCCTGCGACTCGCGGAAGGTCCGCAGGTTCCAAGGTGTCATCACCTTGCGGTCGCCGTTCGACTCCTCGTCGTCGGACGATTCCGAGAAGGCGCTCTTGCTGAGGCGCGGCAGCAGGCGCTCACCGACGCGGTAGAGCGCGATGTTGACCTTGGACACGTTGACCGTGGTGACCGGCAGGCCGGCGGTCGACTGGCGCGGCAGGATATGGCCCTTGCCGGCGAAGGAGACGACCGGCGGGCGCTCGCCGAAGGCGACGTCGACCTTGTCCTCGGCGAGGATCTTGTTGCCATTGGCGGCGGGCAGGCCGGCCTTGACGGTGACGGTGTAGTCGACGCCATAGGACAGGCCGCCGATGCAGAGGCGTTCGCGGGTGATGGTGATCGCCGCCTTGGTCTCGGGCTCGATGGCGACGAAGTCGGCGTATTTCACGCGGCCGGTGTCGTCGAGCGCCTGGCTGAAATGCAGGCAGGCCTCGGGCGCGCCGCGGTCGGCGGTGATCGTGGTGCGCGTATAGCCGAACGGCGGCGGCGCCGGCGGTGTCGCCGGCGGCCTGGGCGCCGCCTGCTGGGGCGCGGGCGCCGGAGTCGGGGATGGCGGCGTGGCGGCTGGCGGTGCGGGCGGCTTGGGCGCGGCCTGTTGCTGCGGCGGCTGGGCCGGCGCGGGCGCCGGCGCCGGCGCCGAGATCGTGGGCGGCGCCGCCGGGCGATCGAGCGGCGGCTTCTCATTGCCGATCGTGTAACCGAGCACGCCGGCTCCCAGCGCGACAGCGGCGAACAGGCCGACGAGGGTGGTGCGGTTCATGATGTCACCTGACGAACGCGCTCACGCCGCCGGGCGTAGCGCCGGCGGTCGTGAGGTCTTGGAAAACACGCGGGAACGGAGCGGGTCCGCCGGACAAGCCGACGCTCGGTCGTGCGTACATGGACGCTTGCATGACCCTGCCCATCGAGTGCGATTCGACCCGACATGAGCCGATCCCGCAACACATTTACTGAGTATGGTCGGAAAATGTTTGAATTGTGTTGCGGTAGCGCAAACGGTGATGAATCTGGCCGATCATGGCCTTGCATCTGATCAAGCTCGCGGTCGGCGTCAGCGATCTCGCCCATCTCAAGACCCTGCAAGCGGCGCGCCGCAAGCAGCGCGGCATGGCGCCGCGCGCGCCGCATTGGGTCTATACCCGCAACACGCCCAAGCGCTCGACCGACCTGCTCGACGGCGGCTCGCTGTACTGGATCATCAAGGGCGTGATGCGCTGCCGTCAGCAGCTTGTCGGCTTCGAGGAGGCCGTCGACGACGAGGGCCGCAAGTACTGCCGCATCAAGGTCAAGCGCACGATCGTGCCGACCGCGCCGGTGGCCTTCAAGGCGTTCCAGGGCTGGCGCTATATGGAAGACGAGCGCGCGCCGCCCGATTTGTCCCGTGGCGATACGGCGGACATGCCGGCCGACATGGCCGCCGAGTTGAAGCGGCTCGGGCTGCTGTGAGGCGCGGCGAGGCGCTGGGCTTCCTCGCGGCCGTGCTGCTGGCCGGACTGGCCGGCGGCCTCTATTTGCGCCCGCCCTTCGACGACGAGATCCATACCCTGCTGGCCATCGAGGAGCTCGGCGTCTGGCGGGTCATCGTCACCGGCTTCGACGGCGGCGACATTCATCCGCCGTTGTCCACAGCCCTGTTCGCGGCGCTGTCGGCGTTTGGCCTCGGGCCGCCGGCCCTGCGCGTCGTCGCCATGCTGTTCTCGGCGCTGGCCTTTCTCGCCGTGCTCGATGTCGTGCTGCGCCAGGTCCAGGCGCGCCGCTGGACGGTGATCGCGTTGTTCGCCGCCTGCCCGCTGCTGTTCGGCGTTGGCGACAGCCTGCGCTGGTATCCGCTGTTCGCGTTGCTGACGGCGCTGTTCCTGCGCCGCGTGCTGCTCGATGGCCGACCATCGATCGGCGCCGGCGCGCTGCTGGGCCTGGCCGGCATGACCAGCTTCCTGGCGGTGGTGCCGGCCGCCGCCTTCGGCCTGCATCGTTATGTCTTGCGGCGCCGATTCGACCGGCGCGAGGATGGCGCCTTCCTCGCGATCGTCGCGGTCATGGCGCTGCCCAGCGCCTTGGCGCTCTTGCGCGTGGCCGAGGCGATCCCCGGACTGCGCGATGCCGGCCCGGCCGGCACGCTGCTGTCGCTGGGCTACGGCTTCTTCGCCGGCGGGCGGCTGGGTCCATCCTGGCTAGCCGCCGTCGCGCCGTACGGGGTGGTCATGGCCGGCGCGGTCTGGCTGATCCTCAGGCGCTGGCGACAAGCGCCCGATCTGGCGATCGTCGCGCTGCTGCTGGCGGCGCTGGCGGCGCTCGTGCTGCTCGTGATCGGCAACTCGCAGCCGCGCAGCCTGCTGTTCGTGGCGCCCTGGCTCTGCGCGCTGCTGGCGCTGGCGCCGGCGGCGCTCGGGCGGCTGGAGCCGGTCGGGCGCTGGCTATTCCTGCTGGCGACGGTGGTACCGACGCTCTGCGTGCTGCTCACGCTGCGCGGCACCGAGCATCCGTTCAAGCGCAACCTCGCGATTCCCCATGACGCGGCGATCGACTGGACCCTGACGCAGGTCCCGGCCGGTGCCATGGCCTATGTGTCGGAGCCGGTGATCGAGTACGCCCTGCGCAAGCGCGGCCTGTGCGTCATCGGTCGCACGCGCGTGGACGAGGGCTGTGAGTCGGCCGGCCGGCCGGTGGTTGTCGTGCGCGACCAGACCTTCGGGCGCGTCGACTATCTGGTCGACGGTGCCGCGCGCGCGACGGCGGGGCGGACCGCGATCGTCGCGCAGACCTTTGGCATCGACCGCGACGCCGGTCTGAAGGATCGCCTGACCGGCTCCAGCCTGACCACCTGGATCGTGCGGATCGAAATCTGGCGTCATTGACCGGTCATGCCGGGGGCGTTTTACTTCGGGTAGGTGCAACGCAAGGAAGGGGGCGTCCCATGGGGATGGTTGAACGAAGGGCGGTGGCGGAGTTCCAGGAGCGTTACTATCCGGCGCTCCTGAAGAAGGTCCATGCGGCCGCCGGCTATCCTGTCACGGTCGAGGTCAAGTGGGATACGCTGGCGCTCGACAAGGAAGCCGACAAGTACAACACGCACTGGCCGGACATGTACTTCGAGCCGCTGGTCGCGGGGTTGGGCCGAATAAACAAGGACGACATGGGTCGAGCCGCGATCAAGGACGGCATCAAGAAGATCGTTATCCAGAACGAGGCCAACAACAAGAATCCCGACCGCTGGGCGGTGCTGAAGGACGGCGTGCTGACGCTCGACCACCTGCCGTTCACCAACGTGCAGGATCGCGTGCTGCGCGGCGACAAGCTCGGCCTCATGCTCGAGCAGAAGCTGTAGGCGATGGCCGATATCGCCTTCGGCTTCCAGGCCGCGCCGGCCAGCGATGTGCGCAAGTCCGACCAGGCGCTCTATCGCGAGGTGATGGAGGATTGCGCGCTGGGCCACCGGCTCGGCTACGACGCGGCCTGGCTGCTGGAGCATCACTTCAGCGACTACTACCCGACGCCCAGCCCGCTGCTGTTCATGGCGCATATCGCGGCGGCGTTGCCCGATCTGTCGCTTGGCACCTCGGTCCTCGTGCTGCCCTGGTACCATCCGGTGCGGCTGGCCGAAGAGATCGCCATGCTCAACAGCATGACCAGAGGCACGCTGCATCTGGGCATCGGCCGCGGCACGGCGAAGATGGAGTACGACGCCTACAACGTCGACATGAACGAGGCCCGCGCGCGTTTCGCCGAGTGTTATCGCATCATGGAGAAGGGACTTTCGGGCGCGCCCTTCACCCATGACGGTCGCTTCTGGAAGATCGACAAGCCGATCCGCCTGCGACCCGAGGCGATCGACAAGAAGATCCATTTCTATGGCGCGATCGGCAGCCCGGCCAGCGCCGAGGTGATGGGCGAGCTGGGCGTCGCGCCGATCTGCCTCTCGACCTTCCCCGACAAGATGCTGAGCCGCATCCTCGGGCGCTGGCGCGCCAAGGCGGGCGCGAAGGCCAAGGACGCCATCCTGCCGATCTCGGTGAAGATGTTCATCGGCGATACCGACGAGGAAGCCCGCGCGCTCGGCCGGAGCTATTACCCGCCGTACTTCGCGCTGCAGTGCGATCACTACGAGTCCGACGCCAACCCCTGGGCCGACATCCCGGAGTACCAGGATTTCAGCCGCATGTTCGCCAACCTGCGCAAGCTCACGAATCCCAACGAACTCGGACCGTTCCTCGAGTCCAACCTCGTCGGCAGCGTCGAGACGATCTGCAAGCGCATCGACCAGCTGGCGGCGCTGGGCTTCAACTACTTCATGGTGTCCTGCGCCACCCCGGGCACGCCGATCGTGCTGCGCCAGAAGATGATGACGCGCTTCGCCGAGGAGATCTGCCCGCGCTACTCCAGCGCCATGCGCAAGAAACGCGCGGCGTAGTGCGCGGTCAGTCGTAACCAAGTTACTGAACGTAATTTCGCGCTCAGCGGCCTGCCTTCTTTTCCGCATCCATGCGCTTGAGCTCGCGGCGCAGGATCTTGCCCGTCGTGGTCAACGGCAGCGTGTCGAGGAACTCGACCTCGCGCGGGTATTCGTGCGCCGCCAGCCTTGTCTTCACGTACTCGGCAATGTCGCGCTTCAGGGCGTCGTCGCCGTTCACGCCCGGCCGTAACTGAACGAACGCCTTGACGATCTCGGTCCGCACCGGATCGGGGATGCCGACGACGCCGGCCATCGCCACCGCCGGATGCTTGATCAGGCATTCCTCGATCTCGCCGGGGCCGATGCGATAGCCCCCTGATGTGATCACGTCGTCGTCGCGGCTCTTGAAGAAGACGTAGCCTTGCTCGTCCATGCGCCCGAGATCGCCGGTGAGCAGCCAGTCGCCAGCGTACTTCTTCGCCGTGCCCTCGGGGTTCTTCCAGTACTCCAGCATCACCACGGGATCGTGCCGCCAGCCGGCGATCTGGCCTTCCTCGCCATGCGGCAACACGCGGCCCTGGCTGTCGACGACCGCCACCTTGCGGCCGATGGCGGCGCGGCCGCAGGAGCCGGGCTTGACCGGGAACCAGTTGGGCGAGTTCAGCAGCATCAGGTTCATCTCGGTCTGGCCGTAGCCTTCGGAGATGGTCGAGCCGAACGTGTCGCGGCCCCATTGCAGCAGCTCCGCGCCCATCGCCTCGCCGCCGGTATAGACGCAGCGCACGTCGTAGCCCCAGCGCTCGCGCGGACGCTCGACCTGGCGCATCATCTTCAGCGCCGTGGGCGGGATGAAGGCGACGCCGACGCGGTGCTTGTCGAGCATGTGGAAGGCGCGCTCGGGATCGAACTTGGCGAAGCGATGCGCCAGCACGGGCGTGCCGTACCACCAGGCCGGGAACAGCGCGTCGTAGAGCCCGGCGATCCACGCCCATTCCGCCGGCGTCCACATCACCTCGTTGCCGCGCGGCCAGAAATCGGCCCACTGGTTCACTGCCGTAATCACGCCGATCATCATGCGGTGCGCATGCAGCGCGCCCTTGGGCTGGCCGGTGGTGCCCGACGTGTAGACCAGCAGCGCCGGGTCCTCGGCGTCGGTGTCGAGCGCGGGGAAGGAGTCGGAGGTGGCGCCGACCAAGGTGTCGTAGTCGAGGAACGCGGCGGCGTGCTTGCCGGCGCCGATGACGATGATGGTCTTCAGGTCGGGCAACCGCTCGCGCACCGCCAGCACCTTGGGCAATTGCGTCATGTCGGTGAGCAGGGCGCAGGCGCCGGCATTGGCGGCGCGGTACTCGACGGCCTCCTCGCCGAACAACGTGAACAGCGGCAGGGCGATCGCGCCCATGCGGTAGCAGGCGAGGTGGCCGATCGCCAGCTCGGCGCTCTGCGACAGGAACACGCCGACGCGATCGCCCTTGGCTACGCCGCGGGCCTTGAGCGCGTTGGCCAGCCGGGCGCTGGCACGCGCGAGCTCGCCGAAGGTCCAGTTGCGCACGGTGCCGTCGGCGTTCTCGACGATCATGCCCAGCGCGGCGGCGGGATGACGGTCGCACACCGCGCGCGCGATGTTGAAGCGAGCCGGCCTGGGCCAACGGAACTCGGCCTGCGCCTGCTCGTAGCTGCGGCCTGGTGGAATCATCACGATCGGGCGTCCATCTGCTGCGTGTCCTGTCCCTGCCGACTGTAGCGTTACCGCCGATGGATCACACCGGCCTCGAGCAGTTCTTCGAGCGTCGGTATCCAGATCGACTCCGATGGCGTCTCCATCACCCGGCGCACGAAGGAGCCGCTGACCTGGCCGGCGAAGACCATGAAGTCGCGCAGCTGTCGATTGGCGTCGGCGAGCTCTGCGTCGTCCATCCCGGGGAAGCTCAGCCGATGGAAGCCGAGTGCGCCGCGTGGTCCGACGCCGCGCCGCACGCCGCCGAGGAAAACCACAGTGCAGGCCGAGTAGCATCGGTGCTCGACGCGCGTATCGAGACCGCGCGTCCGGATCAATCCTGCGATCTGGTAGGCCGGCCCGACGCGGCCGCCCGGACCGGCCACGACGACGGTGCGCAGGCCGGCGTTGCGCTCGAGCGCCGTCTTGACCTGCGCGGCGGCACCGATGCCCAGCGGGCCATTGAGAATCAGGGTGCGGCCCTCGTCGGTGACGACGATGCCGAGGTCGCCCAGCCGCTCGTCGCCGTGGTGGATGTCCCACAACTCTTCCAGCTGCGGCACCGCCTTCTCGTGCAGGATGCCGGCGATAGCGGCGGCGCCGAACGCCGCGCCGGCGATGGAGAGGACGGCGAAGCGCAGGCCGCCACCCTCGCGAATCGTGCGGCGCGCGGCGGCGACGATCAGCCAGAGTTGCCACAGCGCGAACAAGGACGCGACGGCGCAGAGCGCGGCGGGGATGATGACCTGGAGGACGCCGAGGTCGCGGCCTTTGGAGATCGCGATGGAGATCGCGTTCAAGCCCACGATCATCGCCAGCGCCGCCCACACCACGCGATGGTTGACGACACGGCCCAGCGGCACCGGCGCGTCGCGCCAGATCGGCACGCCCAGCATGCCTATTTGCGCCCCGGCGCGCCGCCGCGATGAATGACACCGGCCGCCTTCAGCTCCTCCGGCGTCGGCGACCAGATCGCATCATGCGGTGTGTCGATCACCTTACGCGCGAAGTCGCGGTCGAGCTTGGCGTCGAAGATCAGGAAACGCTCGAGCTGGCGGTTGGCGTCGACCATGTCGCCGCGGCTCATGCCCGGGAAGCCGACCTGGTGGAAGCCGAGGCGGCCGTAGAAGCCGAGACTGCGCTCGGCGCCGCCCAGGAACATGACCGTGCAGGCCGAGTCGCATTCGCGCTCGACCCGCGTGTTGAGGCCGCGATCGCGGATCAGCTGGAAGATCTCGTAGGCCGGCCCCATGCGTCCGCCCGGTCCCTCCAAGACGATCACGCGCACATCGGGATGGGCGTCGAGCGCGCGCCGGACGTCGGCTGCGGCGTTCATGCCCAGCGAGCCGTCGAGGACCATGGTTCGGCCGTCGGTGCCGACGACGATCCGCAGATCGCTGAGCCGCTGATCGCCGCGATAGATCTCCCACATCTCCGTGAGCTGCGGCACGGCCTTGCCGTGCAGCACGCCGGCGATGGTCAGTGCGCCCAGGATCGTGCTGGAGAAGGCGAGACCGCTCGACCGGGGATTGCCGCTGTTGGCGATGCGGCGCGCGGCGGCGGCGATCAGCCAGAGCTGCCAGAGCGCGAAGCCGACGCCCAGCGCGCACAGCACGCCGGGGATGGCGATATGGGCGATGGTGATCGGGCCGCCCGCCGACACCGCGAGCGATATGCTGCCGACGCCGACGATCAGCGCCAGCACCGCCCAGACGGTGCGGTAGTAGACGACACGGCTGAGCGGTACCGGCGCGTCGCGCCAGACCGGCATGCGCAACGACTCGGGCAATACCGGTGGGCTCGCCACGGCGCCGTCGAGCTGCTTGCGCATCCAGACGACCTCGCCGCCGGTGGGAATCGCGGCGCGCTCGGTGATGGCGTAGCCCAGCTTCTCGTACAGCGCGATGTTCTCAGCGAACCGGGCGTTGGTGTAGAGGCGCAACTCGCGGAGCCCGAGATCGCGCGCGACCCGCTCGGCGACGTCCATGAGTTGCGTGCCGAGGCCGCGCCCCTGCGCCGCCGGCGCCACCGCGACGTTCTCGACCAGCAAATGGTCGGCCGCCGGGATCAGCTCGATCGCCGCGTCGAGTCGGCCGGGCGCCTCGACCACGAACACCAGGTGCTCACGTACCGCCTTGTCGTAGTCGGCGGTCATCGGCTTGGGCTCGCGGCCGATCAGCGGCGCCCACTTGGCGTAGGCCGAGCGCACCAGGTCGCGCAGGGCGGGTGCGTCACCGGCAAGCGCCCGGCGCGCGACCTGGGGGTCGCTGTCGGCTGATGTCTCGGTCGATGACAATACGATTGTCCCCTCTTGGACTGGGTGCTTTGTCCGATGGTCGCCCGCCGGTATGATGGGCGACTTTATCGCGGAGCGTCTATCTCCATGGCCCCTGATGGAAGCGCCCGGCCCGGCAAGACCGCCGCGGCCAAGCAGAAGCCTGTTCTGGTCGATTCGGTCTGCCCGCACGACTGCACCAGCACCTGCGCGCTGGAGGTCGAGCGGCTCGACGCCCACACCATCGGCCGCGTGCATGGCTCCCGGCGCAACACCTACACCGCCGGCGTGATCTGCGAGAAGGTCGCGCGCTACGCCCAGCGGGTTCATCACCCCGATCGGCTTCAATACCCGATGAAGCGGGTCGGGCCCAAGGGCTCCGGCCAGTTCGCGCGCATCTCCTGGGAGGAGGCGCTCGACACCGTCGCCGAGCAGTTCATCGCCAAGGCGGCGAAGCACGGTGGCGAGACGGTGTGGCCGTACTACTACGCCGGCACCATGGGCCTGGTGCAGCGCGACGGCATCAACCGCCTGCGCCACGTGATGAAGTACTCGCGCTGGTTCTCGACCATCTGCGTGACGCTCGCCGACACCGGCTGGGTAGCCGGCACTGGCTTCAAGCGGGGCGTCGACATGCGCGAGGTCGACGAGCACTCCGACGTGGTGGTGATCTGGGGCGGCAACCCGGTGAACACCCAGGTCAACGTTATGCATCACGCCATGACCGCCAAGAAGCGCGGCGCCAAGCTGGTGGTGGTCGATCCCTACCGCACCGGCACGGCCGAGAAGGCCAACATGCACCTGGCCGTGCGTCCCGGTACCGACGGCGCGCTGGCGGTGGCGGTGATGCATGTGCTGTTCAAGGAGGGCTTCGCCGACTGGGACTACCTGCGCCAGTACGCCGATTGCCCTGACGATCTGGCGAAACACGTCGCGACGCGCACGCCCGAGTGGGCCGAGAAGATCACCGGCATCCCGGTGGCGCAGATCGTGGCGTTCGCGCGGCTCTACGGCTCGACCAAGAAGACCTATATCCGTTGCCACCACGGCTTCAGCCGGTCACGCAACGGGGCGGCCAACATGCACGCGGTGACCTGCCTGCCGACGGTGACCGGCGCTTGGTCGCAGCTCGGCGGCGGTGCGCTCTATGGCCACACGCAGATGTATCCGCTCAACCGCACGCTGATCGAGGGCAACGACCATATCGACATGTCGCTGCGCGAGCTCGACCAGTCGCGTCTCGGCCCGATCCTGACCAACGATCCCGGGGCGCTGAACGGCGGGCCGCCGGTGACGGCGATGCTGATCCAGAACACCAACCCGGCGATGGTCTGTCCGGAGCTGCATCTCGTGCACAAGGGCCTGTCGCGCGAGGACCTGTTCCTTTGCGTGCACGAGCAGTTCCCGACCGAGACGGCGGCCTTCGCCGACATCGTGCTGCCGGCGACGACCTTCCTCGAGCACGACGATTTCTACACCGCCTCGGGTCACACCTACTTCCAGGTGACCAAGAAGGTCATCGAGCCCTATGCCGAGAGTCGCGAGAACCACTATGTGATCTGCGAGCTGGCCAAGCGTCTGGGTGCCGAGCATCGCGGCTTCGACATGACGGCGTGGGAGATCATGGACGAGACCTTGAAGGTCTCGGGCATGTGGGACGCCGAGACAAACTTCCAGAAAGGCGGCCAGGATTTCGTCAAGCCGTTCGAGACGGGTCACTTCCTCGATGGCTTCGAGACTCCCGACAAGAAGTTCCACTTCCGGCCCGACTGGAAGAGGTTCGGCGGTCGCTGGCAGGATATGCCCGATCTGCCCGACCACATGGACGTGATCGACAACGCGACCCCGGAGAAACCTTTCCGTTTGGTGGCGGCACCCGCGCGCACCTTCCTCAACTCGACCTTCACCGAGACTCCGGGCTCGCTCAGCCGCGAGAAGCGGCCGACGGCGCTGATCCATCCCGAGGATTGCGCCGCGTTGGGCGTGAAGTCCGGCGACAAGGTGATCCTCGGCAACGAGCGTGGCGAGGTGCTGGTCCACGCCAAGCCGCAGGATGGCCAGCAGCGCGGCGTGGTGATCGTCGAGGGCATCTGGCCCAACAAGCACTTCGAACGGAAGATCGGCATCAACGCCATCACGTCGGCCGATCCCGGTTGGCCCAACGGCGGCGCGGTGTTCCACGACACGGCGGTGTGGTTGAAGCGAGCCTGAACCCGTGCGGGTCAAACGCATTGTCGCCGATGTACATGCGGCTGACCCCGCGGCGGCGAAGCGCTTCTATCAGGACGTGCTCGGCCTCGAGATACTGATGGACCAGGGCTGGATCGCGACCTATGGATCGCGGCAGCAGATGAGTGTGCAGATCAGCTTCATGTCCGAAGGTGGTTCGGGCACGCCAACGCCCGATCTGTCGATCGAGGTCGACGACGTCGATGAGGTCGTGAAGCGCATGAAGAACGCCGGCTTCGCGATCGAGTACGGGCCGACCGATGAACCGTGGGGCGTGCGGCGCTTCTTCGTGCGCGACCCCTTTGGCAAGCTGGTCAATATCCTGGCGCACAAGCCATAGTTTTCCCAAGGCGGGTGCCTCGCATCTGCTTCGGGTCAGGTGTAGGGTTTCTGGAACCGAGCCGACACAAGACCGGCCGCATCGACGCACAACCCCTCGGGCGCCGACCATGAACCAGATCGCCTTGCGGCCGTTCCGTGCCGCCGCCAATCCCAGCATCGTGCAGGCGCAGGCCAGCACGAGCGAGCCGCGCGCGCATGTCATCGTCTTCGGCAACGAGAAGGGCGGGTCGGGCAAGTCGACCGCCGCCATGCACGTTGCTGTGGCGCTGCTGCGCGAGGGCAAGAGCGTCGGCACGGTCGACGTCGATGCGCGGCAGGGCACCTTCACGCGCTACTTCGAGAACCGCCGCAGCTACAACGCCACGCGCGCCCCTGACATGCCGATGCCGCGCCACCACGCGGTGCTGCCGAGCAGCGCGGCGACCAAGGCGGAGGCCGAGGCCGACGAGAAGGCGCGGCTGGAGGTGGCGCTCAACGACCTGCTGCCGTCCTGCGACTTTGTCGTCGTCGACACGCCGGGCAGCGACACCTTCCTGTCGCGCCACGCCCACACCTTCGCCGACACCTTGGTGACGCCGCTCAACGACAGCTTCGTCGATCTCGACCTGCTGGCGCGCGTCGATCCTGAAACGTTCAAGGTGGTGCGGCCCAGCATCTACGCCGAGACGGTGTGGCGGCAGCGCCAGATCCGCGCCATCGCCGGCGGCAAGCCGATCGACTGGTTGGTGATGCGCAATCGCCTCTCGGCGCTGACCGCGCGCAACAAGCGCGACATGAGCGCCGTGCTGGCCAATCTGTCCAAGCGCATCGGCTACCGCCTCGCCGCCGGCCTGAGCGAGCGCGTGATCTACCGCGAGCTGTTCCTCAAGGGCCTGACTCTTCTCGACTTGCGCGAGGAGAAGACGGGCATCGCCATGACCATGTCGCACGTCGCCGCCCGCCAGGAAGTGCGCGATCTGCTGGCGGCACTGAAGCTGCCGACCTTGACGATCGAGGTACCGCCCGCACCGGCGGCGGAGGAGGCCGAAGAGGCGTGAGCTGACGACGCTGATCCACGAGCGAGTCGATCTCGCCCGGCGGGGACAGAACCCCTATGTCATCTGTCGGATGAAGTCCGGCTGGTTGGTCATCGGCGACGTGCAGCCATTGCCCGGCTACTGTCTGCTGCTCGCCGATCCCGTGGTCGAGAGCCTCAACGCGATGAACGAGGCCGAACGAACGGCATATTGCCTCGATACGGTACGGATCGGCGATGCGCTTCTGGCGGCGACCGACGCCTATCGGATCAACTACGAGACCTGGGGCAACAGCGAGGCCGCCCTTCATACGCACATCGTGCCGCGCTACCTCAGCGAGCCCGATGACAAGCGTCGGCGTCCGGCCGTGATGGGATATTCCTGGGCGACGGCGCGCAAGTTCGATCCTGAGGGGGATCGTCCGTTCGTCGAGGCGGTGCGGCGGCGGCTTACGCACCCTTCGCCCTGAGCGCAGCGAAGGACCTCGCGGTGATACGGTCGGCTGCGGTGCCGGTGTATGACCGCGATACCGCGAAGTCCTTCGCTGCGCTCAGGGCGACAGGTGTGTCTGCCGCTCGACCGGCGGCCGGGCGCGGAAGAGGATCAGCCAGAAGAACGCCACGACCTGCAGCGCGATCAGCAGGCCGAAAGACCAAGTGTAGCCGTCCGGCGCGTAGCCGGTCGCGGTGCGCGGCCACAGATCGACGATGCGGCCGATGCCCCACTGAACCAGGAAAATGCTGCTGAACATGATGAAGTTGCCGGTCGTGGTGACGCGACCGGCGAGCTCCGGCGTGAAGGCCTGCGCCATCGGCGGGAAGTAGACGATGGCGAAGGCGCCGAAATAGCCGAACAGCATCCACCACAGGATGACATTGGTCGGCCGCGCGAAGGTGATCACCGCCATGACGGCGCAGAAGATCACCGTGGCGCCCGTGGCGGTATGGAAGTCGCCGAAGCCGAAGCGGCGCACGACCCCCGCCACCATGCCTGTGGTGAAGAAACCGACGGTCATGGCGGCGGCTGTCATGAACAGGACGTCTGCGCGGTCGGTGGCGTTGAGCCCGGCGATATCGCGCAGCCAAGGGCCGGCCCACAAGGTCTGGATGCCGATATAGGCGCATTGCTGAAAGGTCATCAGCGGCACGATGCGCCAGAAGTACCCGGTGCGCAGGATGCGGCCGATGATGGAGACCTGTTGCGAGAGCGTCCCGCCCGACTGCGTGCCGGGCTTTTCCGGCACTACCAGCCATATCACCAGCGCGACGATCAGGGTGATGCCGGCGAGGATGAAGAACACGCCGTGCCAGGTCGTGTACTGAAGCGCCGCCTGGGTCGGTGCCGTGGCGGTCAGCGAGCCGACGCCGCCGGCCGCCATGTGGATGCCGTTCATCAGGGTCCAGCGCTCGGGCGGGAACCACAGCGAGATCGCCTTGATCGCCGCCATAAGCCCGCCGGCGACGCCCAGGCCGATTAAGGCGCGACCGATCACCAGCTCCGTCATCGAGGAGCCGCCGCCGAAGACCGCCGCGCCCACCGCGGCGATGATCAGCAGGGTGCCGTGCACGCGACGCGGTCCATAGCGGTCGAGCGCCACGCCCAGCGGGATCTGGATTGCCGAGAACATGATGAAATAGGCGCTGGTCAGGAAGCCGAGGTCGCCGGCGCTGAGCTTCAGCTCGTCGGCGATCACCGGTCCGACCACCGAGTTCACGGTGCGGTAGAGGTAGGACAGGAAGTAGGCGGCGGCGAAGGGCAGGTAGATCCGCAGCACCAAGGTGGCGATGCCCGGCGAGGATCCCGCGCCGGCGGCGATAGCCATGGTCTTGTTCCCTCTGCGCGCGGCTGCGCTGTTTATTGGGGCGCCGCTCTGGACGGCGGCGCCGGGGCGTCACCATATTGGGGTGGCAGGGGAGGGTCAAAGCGCATGGGCGGCGAGGACCGCAAATCATCCATGCCCACGCCGCAGGGCGCTGGGGCGCGCGATGTCGACCTTTTCCTCGAGCAGGCGCGGCGTGTGCCCGCGCCCGTACGCGACCCCTCTGTGGCGCGTGGCCGACTGCTGTTCTGCATGGACGCGACCGCCAGCCGCGAGCCGACCTGGGACCAGGCAAGCCGCATCCAGGGCGACATGTTCGTCGCCGCCGAGAAGCTGGGCGGGTTGGCGGTACGCCTGGCGTTCTATCGCGGCTTCGACGAGTTCAAGGTCTCGAAATGGGCGAGCGACGGCGTCGAGCTGGCGCGGCTCATGGCGCGCGTCGATTGCCTCGCCGGCCAGACCCAGATCGCGCGTAGCCTCGCTTTCGCGGCCGAAGAGGCGTCGACCAGCCGTCTGCACGCCATGGTGCTGGTGGGCGACGCCTTCGAGGAGGAGATTGACTCGATCGGCCCTGGCGCCGGCAAGCTTGGCCTGCTGGGCGTGCCGGTCTTCGCCTTCCAGGAGGGCGGCGATCCGGCCGCGACCCGAGCCTTCCGGCAGATCGCGAAGCTGAGCGGCGGGCGGCACTGCGTCTTCGATGCGGCGAGTCCCGACGAATTGCGCCGCCTGCTCGGCGCCGTCGCGGCCTACGCCGCGGGCGGCGCGTTGGCGATGGGCGACTACGCCCGCGTTCATGGCGGCGCGGCGCGCCGCCTGGTCGATCGGCGCGGCTGACACATGTGCTCCTCGGCCAAGTCTATCTGTCACCCCGAGCGTAGCGAGGGGTCTTTGAAGACGCAGGAAGGATTCCTCGCCGCGCTCGGGGTGACAGTGATTCAAGCAACGCAGAACACGCTCTAGCCGATGCTGCAGCTCCTCACCGGCCTTGTCCTGCTGATCGTTCTGGTCGGCGTGCTACGCTGGCTCGCCACGGCTAGTCCGGCGGGCCTGGCCACGGCGCTGCGGGGCGCGATCTTCGCCGCCGTGGCGCTGGGCATCACCGGCGTCCTGCTGTTCCTCGTGCTGCGCACGCCGCAGTTCCTGTTCTCGCTGCTCGCCTTGGCCGCGCCCGCGCTGGTTTGGTGGTTCCGCCAGCGCCGCGCCAGTGGAAAGCTCGGCGGCGGATGGTCGACTCCCGGCGACGCGCAACGCACCGGTGTCGAGACCGAATGGCTGCGCATGAGCCTCGACCACGATAGCGGCGTTATGGATGGCGTGATCCTACGTGGTCACTGGATCGGTCGCACGCTGTCGGCGATGTCCGAGGCCGAACTGTTCGAGCTGCTCGACGCCTGCGCCGCCGACTCGGAGTCCGTGCGTGTGCTCGAGGCCTATCTCGACCGACGCTTGGACGCCAGCTGGCGCGACCGGCGCCCAGCGCGAGAGAGGGCGTCGCGCGAGGAGGCGCCGCCTCGCCACGACCGGCGGTCCGATGCGATGAGCCGGGAGGAAGCCCGCGCGGTGCTGGGCGTGACGCCCGACGCCAGCGAGGAGGAGATCAAGGCGGCGCACCGGAGGCTGATGCGCAAGGTCCACCCCGACCAGGGCGGCAGCGACGAACTGGCCTCGCGCGTCAATCGCGCCCGCGCTATTCTGTTAGGTGAGTAGCGTTCCGCAACCGATTGCGTTGCGCTGCCATCCTTAGGCCATATCGACCGGGTTACTTGCGTGCCTCAGGCAATTATTGATAGCGAATCGCAGAGACCTGCGATAAGATATTGATATTGCCTAACAATGAATGCTTTTTTGAAGCAGAGAGAGTTTGATGCCGCGCGTCCGCAAGGCCGTTCTTCCCGTCGCCGGGCTTGGTACCCGCTTCCTGCCCGCGACCAAGGCGATCCCCAAGGAGATGCTGACGATCGTCGATCGGCCACTGATCCAGTACGCGGTCGAGGAGTGCCTCGCCGCCGGCATCGAGGAGTTCGTCTTCGTCACCGGGCGCAGCAAGCACGTGATCGAGGACCATTTCGACCACGCCTACGAGCTCGAAGCGACGCTCGAGGCGCGCGGCAACAAGAAGGCCGAGCTCGAGGCGGCGCGCGACGCGATTATTCCCTACGGCAATGCGGTCTTCACCCGCCAGCAGCAGCCGCTGGGGCTGGGCCACGCCGTCTGGTGCGCCCGTCACTGGGTGGGCGACGAGCCCTTCGCCGTCCTGCTGCCCGACGAGTTGACGCTGAGCACGCCGAGTTGCACCGCCGAGCTGGTCGCCGAGCACGAGCGCAGCGGCGGCAGCGTGATCTCGGTCGTCGACGTGCCGCGCGAGCAGACCAAGAGCTACGGCATCGTCGCGCCGGGCAAGGATGACGGACGCATCGCCGAGGTCGTCGGCCTGGTCGAGAAGCCCGATCCGGCCAAGGCGCCCTCGACCCTGGCGGCGATCGGCCGCTACGTCCTGCTGCCCGAGGTGTTCAGCCATCTCGACAAGCACGAGAAGGGCGCCGGCGGCGAGATCCAGCTCACCGACTCGATGGCGCGCATGATCGGCCACGCGCCATTCCATGCGCTGCGCTATCGCGGCGCGCGCTACGACTGCGGCAACCGCATGGGATTCCTTGAGGCGAATATCGCGGTGGCGCTGGCGCGCGAGGACACTGCCAAGGAGGCGCGCGCTATGCTCGCGCGCCTGGCCAAGAATACCTAAGCGCGCGACGACGTCGCCGACGGGAATGGGGGCTTCATGCTATCGCGATGATCGGCACGGGTTACGTCGGACTGGTGTCCGGCGCGTGCTTTTCACAGTTCGGATTCGACATCGTCTGCGTCGACAAGTATAAGTCGAAGATCGCGGCGCTGGAGCGCGGCGAGATCCCGATCTTCGAGCCTGGGCTCGACCGGCTGGTCGCCGACAACCGCGCGGCGGGGCGGCTTACCTTCACCACCGATCTGAAGGCGGCGGTGGCCGGCGCCGACGCGGTGTTCATCGCCGTGGGCACGCCGTCACGCCGCGGCGATGGCCGCGCCGACCTCGGCTATGTCTACGCGGCGGCGGCGGAAGTGGCCGACGCCATGACCGACTATACGGTGGTGGTCACCAAGTCGACGGTGCCGGTGGGTACCGGCCGGGAGGTCGCCCGCGTGATCCGCCAGCGCCGCCCCGACGCCGCGTTCGATGTCGTGTCCAATCCCGAGTTCCTGCGCGAGGGCGCGGCGATCGAGGATTTCATGAAGCCGGACCGCGTCGTTATCGGCGTCGAGAGCGAGCGCGCCAAGGAGGTCATGCGCGCGATCTATCGGCCGCTCTATCTAATCGAGACGCCGATGGTCTTCACCAACCTCGAGACCTCGGAGCTGATCAAGTACGCCGGCAACACCTTCCTGGCGACAAAGATCACCTTCATCAACGAGATGGCCGATCTGTGCGAGAAGGTCGGCGCCGACGTGCACGACGTGGCGCGCGGCATCGGGCTCGACGGCCGCATCGGCCGCAAGTTCCTGCACCCCGGCCCGGGCTATGGCGGCTCTTGCTTCCCCAAGGACACGCTGGCTTTGGCGTATACCGCGCGCGAGATGGGGTCGCCCGCGACCATCGTCGAGCAGGTGATCAAGGTCAACGACACGCGCAAGAAGAACATGGCGAAGAAGGTGATCGCCGCTTGCGGCGGCTCGGTCGCCGGCAAGACCATCGGCGTGCTCGGCCTGTCGTTCAAGCCCAACACCGACGACATGCGCGACGCGCCCTCGCTCGACATCGTGCCGGCGCTGCAGAAGGCCGGCGCGCGCATCCAGGCCTACGATCCGGAGGCGATGAAGGAGGCGGCCAAGCTGCTCAACGACGTCGACTTCAAGCGCACGGCGCAGGAGGCGGCGACGGGGGCGGACTGCCTGGTGATCCTGACCGAATGGACCCAGTTCCGCTCGCTCAGCGGCAAGCGCCTGAAGCCGCTGATGCGCCAGCCGCTTGTCGTCGACCTGCGCAACATCTTCAATCCCGAGGAGATGCGCGCCAATGGCTTCATCTACGAGTGCGTCGGCCGACCCCAGCCGCGCAACTCGGCGGCGACAACCGCGCGGGCGGCGGAGTGACATGACCGTGCACGTCTTCGATCCCACCATTCTGCGCGAGTACGATATCCGCGGCATCGTCGGCCAGACGCTGCATCCCGCCGACGCCCGCGCCATCGGCCGCACCTTCGGCACGCTGGTGCGCCGCGCCGGCGGCAAGTCGGTCGCGCTGGGCTATGACGGCCGGCTGAGCTCGCCGTCGCTGCAGGAAGCCTGCGTCGCGGGCCTGCGCGAATCGGGCGTCGATGTGCTGCGCATCGGCATGTGCGCCACGCCGATGCTGTATTTCGCGGTGTACGAGCTGAATGCCGATGGTGGCATCATGATCACCGGCTCGCACAACCCGCCCGACTACAACGGCTTCAAGATGATGTTCGGCAAGAAGCCGTTCTACGGCGCCGACATCCAGAAGCTGGGCGCGATGTCCAAGGCGGGCGATGTCGAGACGGGCGCCGGCGCGCTCGCCGAGCGGCCGGTGAAGGACGCCTATGTCGCGCGCGTGCTGCGCGACTTCAAGCCGGGTCGTGCGCTCAAGGTGGTGTGGGACACCGGTCACGGCGCCATGGGCGTGGTGATCCGCGACATCGTCTCCAGGCTGCCGGGCGAGCACACCGTGCTGTTCGAGCGCGTCGACGGCACCTTCCCGGCGCATCATCCCGACCCGACGGTCGAGAAGAACATGCTCGACCTGCGCGCCGCCGTGAAGGAGCGCGGCGCCGATGTCGGCATCGGCTTCGACGGCGACGGCGATCGCATCGGCGCGCTGGACGGGCAGGGCCGCATCCTGTGGGGCGATCAGCTGCTGGCGATCTGGGCGCGCGACGTGCTCAAGGAGCGCCCCGGCTCGACCATCATCGCAGACGTCAAGGCGAGCCAGGCGCTGTTCGACGAGGTCGCGTCGGCTGGCGGCAAGCCGCTGATGTGGAAGACCGGCCACTCGCTGCTCAAGGTCAAGATGGCCGAGGAGAAATCGCCGCTGGCCGGCGAGATGAGCGGCCACGTCTTCTTCGCCGATCGCTGGTACGGCTTCGACGACGCGATGTACGCCGGCATCCGGCTGCTCAACATCGTCGGCGGTTCGTCCGACACGCTGGCGGCGATGCGCGATCGTCTGCCCCAGCTGATCAACACGCCGGAGCTGCGCTTCGACTGCGCCGAGGACCGCAAGTTCAAGGTCGTCGAGGAGGTCAAGGCGCGCCTGAAGGCGGCCAGGGCCAACCTCAACGACGTCGATGGCGTGCGCGTCTCGACGGCGGATGGCTGGTGGCTGCTGCGCGCGTCCAACACCCAGGCGGTGCTGGTGGCGCGCTGCGAAGCCAGGGATCAGGCCGGCCTGGATCGGCTGATGACGGAACTCAAGGCGGCGCTGTCGGCCAGCGGCGTGGTGATGCCTGACGAGCCCTCCGCCGGCCACTGATGCGTTTCTTCTTCTACGGCACCCTGCGCGATCGCGACCTGCTGTCGCTCGTGCTGGGTCGTCCCGTCGCACGCGACGCGCTGAAGTCCGCCACGTTGCGCGACTGGCGCCGCCATCCGGCGCGCGGCAAGACCTATCCCATCCTGGTGCGTGAGCGCGGTGCCGAGACCGACGGCGACCTGCTCGACGGTGTCTCGGCCGGCGAGCAGCGCCGGCTGGCGCTCTACGAGGGCGAGGGCTATCGGCTGACGCGGGTCTTCGTCACCACTGCCGGCGCGCCGGGACCGCTGGGCGCGCTGCTCTTTGTGCCCTCGGACAAGGCACCACCGGCGCTCGAGGGCGACTGGTCTCTGGATGCGTGGCGCGCACAGCACAAGGCGCGCGCCATAGACGTCGTTCGGGAGAACGTCGACCGGCTCGGATTCTGATCTAGGCGGGCCTGTCGCCGATGATGGTCACGCGATTGAGATTGCGGGCCTCGCTTCCGTAGTCGTGCACGGCGTAATGCATTGTGCAGCGGTTGTCCCAAAGGACCACGTCACCTGGCCTCCACATGTGGCGGTAGATCGCGTCTGGCCGAGCCGAATGCTGGTAGAGGAAGTCGAGCAGCGGACGGCTTTCGGCCACGGTCATGTTCTCGAAGTTCGTGCAGGTCTCCGGGTGGCCGACGAACAGCGCCTTGCGGTGCGTTTCGGGATGGGTCCGCACGACTGGATGGTATGCCTCGGGGATCGCCGAGGTGTGACCGTGCACTCGCGCCAGCCGCGCTCCGCAGAACCGGGCCCGCACCCCCTCGAGCATGTCTTTCATGCCGGCCGACAAACGCTCGTAGGCGAGATACTGGTTGCACCACATGGTGTCGCCGCCCATCGGCGGCAGCGTCCTGGCGGCGAGGATCGTCATGGCCGGCGGCCGCTCGAGGAAGGTCGAATCGGAGTGCCAGTTCTCCGTCGGAGTGTTCTCCTTCCCCCTGTTCGTGAGCTGAAGCAGCCCGGGGAAGCCATCGGCGTAGGTGACCATCGGGGTGATCGACACGTCACCCCACCTTGCCGCGAAAGACAGTTGCGCCCGTGGTTCGAGATACTGGCCGGGAAACACGAGCACGCAGTACTGCAGGAACAGGGACTTGAGGTCCCTGAACGACGCATCGTCGAGACTGGCGAGGTCGACCCCTTCGATCTTCGCGCCGATCGCGCCAGTCAACGGGATAGCGGGCGTGCGGACTGCGCTCGTCGTGATGCCTACATTCATGGCCGGCCTCCTTCACTGCTCACGGGTTGGTGCATCGTTCAATCGGGTTCGATCTTCGCCTTCGCGACTACCGCGCGATAGGTGGAAATGTCGTTCCTTAGCTCGCGCGTCACCTCATGCGGCGCCGTAGCTCGCGTAGAAAAATCGCGCCGGTCTTGCCCGGACATAGTCGATGAAGGCGCGGAAGTCTTCGACCGGGAGCGAGGCGTTCGCCGCCAGGACGCCGCTGAACCCGGCCATCACGGTGATCAGCTTGAAGTCCTCGACAGGATCGAAGGGGAGGTTGGCCGTCACCGCTGTCAGGACCGCGACGGTGTTGCTGACGTAGCCCAGCGCATATCCATCCCCGCGCGTGGCCTTCAGCGCCGCGTGCATGGTCTTTCCGGAGGCACCCGGCTTGTTCTCGATGACGATCGGCTGGCCGATATCCCGCGAGACTTCTGCGGCAACGGCCCTGACTACGGTGTCGGACGCACCGCCCGCCGGAAATGGCAGCAGGATCCTCGTCGGTCGGTCGGGCTTTCATTCTGCGTTCGCGGGGGATGCCGGCGCGCGGCCTGCGGCGATCGCGAGCAGGAGAAGCCCACGCCTCGGCAAGGAATGGTCGGCAGGTCTCATCGCGCTCTCTCTCCTGTTGCGATGCTCATGGGACGATGGTGAGGACCACCTTGCCGATGTGACTGTTCCTCTCCAGGTATTGGTGCGCGTGCTCGATCTGTTCGAGGGCGAAGACGCGATCGACGACCGGGTTTACTTCGCCACGCTCGAGAGGACCGAGCAGGTCGGCCGCACACCGGCGGATGCAGGCAACGCGCTCGTCCAGCGAGCGCGTGCGGAAGGTGACGCCCACGATCGTGAGACGCCTCAAGGCCAGCCTGTCCAGGTCGATCTCGGCCCGCTGACCGCTCAGTCGTCCGACGCTCACCAGGCGTCCGAGCAGCAACAGGCAGCGCAGGTTCCCGGCGAGCGCCTCGGCGCCGACGCTATCGACGACGACGTCGACGCCCTTACCCTTCGTCGCCTCCAGCACGGCGTCAGGCCAGTCCGCGCCCGAGGAGTCTATGCCGACGTCCATCCCGTAGGAGTTCAGGACGGTGAGCTTGGCGGCCACGCGGGACGTCGCGATGATCGGAGCGGCTCCGGCCCAGCGGGCGATCTGGAGAGATGCCACGCCGATTCCCGAGGAGGCGGCGTTGATGAGGATCGACTCGCCGCGCTGCAGGCGCGCGTGGGTGACGATTGCATCGTGCGCGGTGCAGAAGACATTGAGCCAGGCCGCAGCCTCGATCCAGGACAGGCGATCCGGTATCGGCACAAGTAGCCTCGGATCGACGGCAACCAGCTCGGCCTGACCGCCTTGCCAATGGCCCATCACGCGTGTGCCGACCGCGACGCTCTTCGCCTCGCGCCCGAGCTCGATGACCTCGCCGGCGAATTCGATCCCGTTTCGCATCGGGCTGCCGGCTCGTGCCGCCTTGCGCACGCCGATCTCGCCGCGATTGACCGCCGCGGCATGAACCCGAACGAGCACTTCGCTCTCGGTCGGCCTTGGGTCGGGGACATCCTGCACGCCGATCCGGCCGCCATCCGGCGTCGGCACGATGATCACGGCCTTCACGCGCAGGCACTCCCTCGCATGGTCCGCGAGTCGATCGGGGACCCTGGATTTTCTTTTTTCGGTCGCACGCGTCGCGACTTCTACGCCGCTGCCGGCGCCACGGGCAGATACGGTTTTCGCAGCGGTGATATGCTCGGGTTATCGCCCCTGCCGCGCGGCTATAACAAAGCCCTCTATCTCTGCGCCGTGTGATAAAGCAACATTATCGCATGCGATATAGTCAAGGGCTTGCCTTCCTCGCGGCGGCCGAATGCGGCAGCATTCGAGCAGCTGCGCGCCGTGAGAACCTGTCCCGGCCGGCGCTAAGCCAAGAGTAGAGCGTTGTCGGGTGCGATCGTGAGCACAGAGCGGGATTCTGGCCTGGCGTAGGAGCTCACGCCGCCGAGGCCTTTCCCTCCGCCCTGTTGCACTTCAAATGTGAATCCACACCCTCGCTGCGCTCGCGATGACAGGCGCGCCTGGTCTAGCACCCGACGCTCTAGTTCTGCGCCACGCTGAGGCCGAGGTTGAGCGGTGCGCAGGCGATGTGCGCCTGCTCCAGTCGCTTGCAGCTCTTGATGGCGCGCTGGCTGTCGAGATTGGTCAATCGCGCGCGGTGCATGATCCTGCCGTTGACCGTCACCGTGTCGATCGTCGTGCGCGCAGCGGTCCGCAGGTCGGGCAGCAGGCCTATCGCGCGCTGCACCGTTTGGGTGGCCGCCTGCGAGTTGGCGAATATGCCCAGTTGAATGGCCCATTTGGCGCCGTCGGTACCGATGTCGCTGAATGGCGTCGTGCGACTGTCGAACTCGGCGGAGCCGGATGGAAAGGTCGGGCGGGCCGCGACCGCCGCGCGTGGGGCCTCGCCTGGGATCGCGGCGCCGGGCGCGAAATTGAGCGCCGTGTAGCGGATGCCCGGTGGCGCCTTCGGCGGCCGGTAGTGGGCGAGCCGCAGCGCGGCGGCGCGCTCGAAGCCGCGATCCATCATGTCGCCCATGACCGCGTCGCGCTCGCCGGGTGTCGAGCCACCCAGCACCACGCCGATCAGGCGGCGGCCGTCGCGCGTCGCCGACATTACCAGGTTGAAGCCGGAGGCGCGGATATAGCCGGTCTTGATCCCGTCGGCCCCGGGATACCAGCCCAGCATGTGGTTGTGGTTGCGCAGCGGCCGGCCCTCGTAGACGTACTCCTGCACCGAGAACAGTGGGTAGTAGTGCGGGAAGTCGCGCAGCATCGCCCGCGCCAGCCTGGTCAGGTCGCGCGCCGTGCTGACCTGCGCCGGATCGGGCAGACCCGAGGCGTTGCGGAAGGTGGTGCTGGTCATGCCGAGCTGCCGCGCTTTCTGCGTCATGATCTGCGCAAAGCTGCTCTCGTCGCCGGCGAGCTGCTCGGCGACGACGACGGCGGCGTCGTTCGCCGACTTGGTGATCAGCCCCATGACCGCGTCGCGCACCGCCAGGGCGGCGCCGGCGGGCACGCCGAGCTTCGACGGCGAGGTGTTGGCGGCGCGCACCGACACCGGCATCCGGTCACCCAACCGTAGACGACCGCTATCGAGCGCCTCGAAGACGAGATAGAGCGTCATGACCTTGGTGAGCGAGGCGGGGTGGCGCTTGTCGTCGGCCGACACCGCCTCCAGCTCGCGGCCGCTTTCGGCGTCGACCACCAGCATGGCGTCGCGTCCGGTTACTTCAGGGTTGGCCACCACAGCTGGCGCCGCAGCGGTCCGACGCACCTTGCGCGGCGCGACTTTTTGCACGCTGACTGCGCCGCCATTGCGCACCGTCGTCGTCCGATTCTGTGCCTCGACGGGGGTGACCGTAACCAGCCACGCCAACGCCATCACCGTGATACCGACCGCCACCATAACGGGTTGGCGACGACCCACACGATACTCGACCATGAAGCGCTTTCTTGACTCGTTTTTTGTGTCAAATGAGGGGATTACGACATTCTCTTCAAGGGTACGCGAGGTCGCCTCGAAGCGCAATTGAGAACTGGGCGTTTGGCCGAGTCTCTATTCGGCCGCAAAGTCGCGGCACTATGGACATATTGATGTCCAAGGCCCCCCGGGAGCGGTGCATGACGAAGCTCTGGCGCGCAGTTGTTGCGGTCGCGGTGATGATGGTCGGCGCCTGCTCCGCCGACCCCAATGGTGGGGGCCGCGAGATCGAAGCGCCAATCGGCCGCAGCTTCTATTGGTTCCGCTACGTCGGTGGCGCCGACATCCGCGACGCCTGCGTAGCCGGCGCGCCCGACCGGCTGCGCATCGTCTACAACGCCGTGTGGGGCGAGCAGGTGCGCATCTACGACTTCGTCGGGCCGCGGCTGACCTCGCGCGTGCTCACGGACATGACGGTCGGCCTCAACCTTGAGATCAGTTCGGTCGGCGATCTGCTGGGGCCGTGGCGCGCGCGCAAGGCGGAACGGGTGCTGAACGTCGCCGAGATGCGTCAGCTCGACCAGGCGCTGTCGGCCAGCGGCGGCTACGGGCCGCCCGCCATACGCCGGGACCTGCGATCCGACGAGTTCTGGTGGAGCGTGGCGTCGTGCCGCAATGGTCGCTGGGGTTACGCTGCGTACGATTTTCAGTCCGACGGTTTCGCCGCCGTGCGTTTCGCCGAACCGCTCTTCGCCCTTGACCCGATGGCGCGCCAGTTGCCGCCGCCACCGCCGCGCCGCACGGCGGGCGATCGTCTCGGGCAGGAGAGCAAGCAGACCCACAGCAGATGGCGCCTGTCGGTCGGGCCGAATGGTCCGCGGTACTGATCGCCGCCGCGCGGCGGGCTTTGGGCCACGCGCGAAACCGGGTTAGACTGCCCTTGGCCGCGGCCCTTTTGTCGCGGCGCGGCGATGCCTATGTAGAGGGGCGGTTTGGTTCGGATCGGTCGATGAGGAATTTCGCAATCACTTCGGGCGCTGCCTTGTGGCGCGCGAGCGGCGAGCCGCCGCGGCGCGACGACGATGGCATTGGGGGCGGCCGCGGTGGCGATCAGGGAAACGATTCCGACAAGGGCGGTTCGGGCACGGCAACGCTGACGCGCACGCGGACCAAGAAGCCCTCGATGTACAAGGTGCTGATGCTCAACGACGACTACACACCGATGGAGTTCGTCGTCCACGTGCTGGAGCGGTTCTTCAGCAAGAACCGCGAGGAAGCGACGCGCATCATGCTGCATGTCCACCAGCGGGGTGTGGGTATTTGTGGAGTCTTCACCTATGAGGTCGCCGAGACCAAGGTGATGCAGGTCATGGATCTGGCGCGCAAGCACCAGCATCCGCTCCAGTGCACGCTGGAGAAAGAGTAGCGGAGAGGGGCAGGAGTAGGCACATGCTGTCGAAGAACCTCGAGAAGACCCTTCACCGCGCGCTGGCGCTCGCCACCGAGCATCGCCACGAATACGCCACGCTCGAGCATCTGCTGCTGGCGCTGACCGACGACAGCGACGCCATGGCCGTGCTCAAGGCCTGCTCCGTCGACCTCGACAAATTGCGGCGCGAGCTGTCGCGCTACATCGAGGAGGAGCTCAAGGGCCTGGCCACCGACAGCGTCAGCGATCCGCAGCCGACCGCCGGCTTTCAGCGCGTCGTGCAGCGCGCGGCGATCCACGTGCAATCCTCCGGTCGCGAGGAAGTGACCGGTGCCAACGTGCTGGTGGCGATCTTCTCCGAGCGCGAGAGCCACGCGGTCTACTATCTGCAGCAGCAGGGCCTGTCGCGCTTCGACGCGGTGAATTTCATCAGCCATGGCGTCGCCAAGACGCCGGGCCGCACCGAGACCCGCCGCGTCCGCGGCGCCGACGAGGACTCGAAAGAGGACAAGGTGGCCAAGCAGGGTGAAGAGGCTCTCCAGGCCTATTGCGTGGACCTTAACCAGAAGGCGCGCGAGGGGCGCATCGATCCGCTGATCGGGCGCGAGCTCGAGGTCGAGCGCACCATCCAGATCCTCTGTCGCCGCACCAAGAACAACCCGCTCTATGTCGGCGATCCCGGCGTAGGCAAGACCGCTATCGCCGAAGGCCTGGCGCGGCGCATCGTCGAGGGCGACGTGCCCGACGTGCTCAGCAAGTGCGTCATCCACGCGCTCGACATGGGCGCGCTGCTCGCCGGCACGCGCTATCGCGGCGACTTCGAGGAGCGGCTGAAGGCGGTGCTCGCCGAGCTCAAGAGCAAGCCGGGCTCGATCCTGTTCATCGACGAGATCCACACCGTGATCGGCGCCGGTGCCACCTCAGGCGGTTCGATGGACGCCTCGAACCTCTTGAAGCCCAGCCTGGCCAGCGGTGACATACGCTGCATTGGCTCGACCACCTACAAGGAGTACCGCAACTACTTCGAGAAGGACCGCGCCCTGGTGCGGCGCTTCCAGAAGATCGACGTGCCCGAGCCGTCGATGGCCGACGCGATCAAGATCATGACCGGCCTGAAGCCGGTCTACGAGCAGCACCACAACGTCACCTACACCGAAGAGGCGGTGAAGGCCGCCGTCGACCTCTCGGCCAAGTACATCAACGACCGCAAGCTGCCCGACAAGGCGATCGACGTGATCGACGAGGTCGGCGCGGCGCAGATGCTCAAGCCCGAGAGCGAGCGCAAGGGCGTGATCGACGTCGCCGACATCGAGGAGATCGTCGCCAAGATCGCGCGCATCCCGCCCAAGAGCGTGTCGAAGGACGACACCGAGCTGCTGCGCAATCTCGACCGCGACCTCAAGACGGTCGTCTTCGGACAGGACAAGGCGATCGACCAGCTCGCCGCGGCGATCAAGCTGTCGCGCGCCGGCCTGCGCCAGCCGGAAAAGCCGATCGGCTCCTACCTGCTGGCCGGTCCCACCGGCGTCGGCAAGACCGAGGTGGCGCGCCAGCTCGCCAAGCTGATGGGCGTCGAGCTGATCCGCTTCGACATGTCGGAGTACATGGAGCGGCACTCGGTGTCGCGCCTGATTGGCGCGCCGCCTGGCTATGTCGGCTTCGACCAGGGCGGCCTGCTGACCGACGCGATCAACCAGCATCCGCATTGCGTGCTGCTGCTCGACGAGATCGAAAAGGCGCATCCCGACCTGTTCAACATCCTCCTGCAGGTGATGGACTACGGCAAGCTGACCGACCACAACGGCCGCTCGGTCGACTTCCGCAACGTCGTGCTGTGTATGACCACCAACGCCGGCGCCGCCGACCTCGCCAAGCCGCCGATCGGCTTCGAGCGCTCGACGCGCAAGGACGAGGACGACGACGCGATTAACCGCCTGTTCACGCCGGAATTCCGCAACCGCCTCGACACGGTGATCAAGTTCGCCAGCCTTGGGCCGGAGACGGTCGGCCTCGTCGTCGACAAGTTCATCGCCGAACTTGAGGCGCAGCTCGCCGACCGCAAGGTGTTGGTCGAGCTCAGCGAGCAGGCGCGCTCCTGGCTGGCGACCAATGGCTACGACAGCCTCTATGGCGCCCGTCCGCTGGCGCGGCTGATCCAGGAGAAGGTCAAGAAGCCGCTGGCCGACGAGATCCTGTTCGGCAAGCTCAAGGATGGCGGCACGGTACGCGTCGATGTCGGCGAGAACGAGCTCGTCTTCGCCTTCTCGCCGCCGCCGCAGGGCAAGCCGACGCCGTCCGAGCCGGCGCTGGCCAATTGAGGGCCAGGCATGGCGGTTGACGCCGACGATTACGACGCGATCGCGCTCGTGATCGTCGCAACCTTCGACGATGTCGCCGAGGCGCATATCGCGCGCGGCATGCTCGACGCGCAAGGCATTCCCTCGGTGCTGGCCGATACCGGCATTCTGGGCGCGCTGCCCTCGATCGCCGATCGCGTCGGCGGCGTGAAGCTGCAGGTGTCGCGTCGCGACGAGCGCCGCGCCCGCGATCTGCTCGAGCATCCTCCCGGCGCCGACGAGGACCTCGACGATCTGACCGAGACCGATTGGTAGAGTCTATTCGTCGCCCTTCCTGAACGGCGAGTATTCCATCAGCGCCGCCATGTCGCGTTCGGCGGCGGGGCGTTCGCGGTCGAGGAAGTTGGCGATCGCCGCGCGAAGCTGGCGGTCGCCGATCCAGTGCGCCGAGTAGGTCGGCGTCGGCAGATAGCCGCGCTGAATCTTGTGCTCGCCCTGCGCGCCGGCCTCGACGCGCTCGAGCCCATGGGCGATGGCGTAGTCGATGGCCTGGTAGTAGCAGGCCTCGAAATGCAGGAAATCGTGGTTCTCCACGCAGCCCCAGTTGCGGCCGAAGATCGCGTCGTCACCGCGCAGGTTGAGCGCGCCGGCGACCAGGCGACCATCGCGCTCGGCGACGATCAGCACGACCTTCTCGGCCAGCGACCCGCCCAGCAGATGGAAGAACTCGCGATTGAGGTAGGGGCTGCCCCATTTGCGGTCGGCGGTGTCCATGTAGAAGGCGAAGAACGCGTCCCAGTGCTGGGCCGTGATCTCCGCGCCGCTCAGCGCGCGCATGGTGAGCCCGTGCCTGGCGATCGCCGCGCGTTCCTTGCGGATCGCCTTGCGCTTGCGTGAATTCAACGCCGCCAGGAAATCGTCGAAGGTCTTGTAGCCGTCGTTGCGCCAGTGGAACTGGTAGTGCTGGCGCTTCAGGAAGCCGAGCCGTCCGAGCGCGTCCCATTGCTCGCGCAGGCAGAAGGTGACGTGGATCGAGGAGATGTCGTTGTCGGCCGCGACCTTGACCATCGACTCGACCATGGCGTCGAAGACGTGGCTCGAGAGCGGCCCGGGGCGCGGCAGGATGCGCGGGCCGGGCACCGGCGTGAAGGGCGCGCAGACCTGCAGCTTCGGATAGTAGCGGCCGCCGGCACGCTCATAGGCTTGCGCCCAGCCGTGGTCGAAGACGTACTCGCCCTGGGAGTGGCTCTTGAGGAACATCGGCACGATGCCAAGCACCGCACCGGAATCGTCCTCGGCCACGAGATGCTGCGGTATCCAGCCGGTGCCGCGGCCTAGGCACTTGGAATCCTCGAGCGCTTTGAGGAAGCCGTGGCTCAGGAACGGGTTTCCCGCAGCCTCCGGCGCCAGCGCGCAGGCGTCCCAGGCCGCAGCGTCGAGCTTGGTTACGCTGTTGACCACGCGGATGCTCAGCCGGGTTGGATCGCCGTCCATCGCCGCCATGCTAGAGCGGATCGCTCGCCCGCGCGAAACGAAAACAGGCGGAACACCGGGGCCATAGTCCCGACATCCGCCTGCTTACAATGATGAAATGATGCTTCCCGCCGGCGCCTCAGCGCCGAGCGGGAAGCTGATTGGCATCAGTTAGAGGGGCCAATCTGAAGTTTGGCCTTTAGGCCTACTTCTTCTTGGCGGCCTTCTTCTTGGCGGCCTTCTTCTTGGCAGCTTTCTTCTTCGCAGCCATGACATATCTCCTATGAGTTTTGCCCGTTTCCGACCGTCGGTCCCGGACTGGGTACGCGGTTTTCACTCAACGCTTACGCTCGCGCGCCCGTACGACGCGCTAAGACCTCAACTGCACCCCGTGGTCGCACCGCAAGTATTGCATTTCAGGCACGTGCCGTTGCGGACGAGGGTGAAGTTGCCGCAATCGGTACAGGCATCGCCTTCGAACCCCTTGAGCCGGGCCTCACGGACCCGGTCGAGGCGCTCGTCTGCGTGTCCGACCGTTGCGGATCCGAGGACGGCCGCTCCGCCAGAGGCGAAGGCGACGGCCATGCCGTCCATCGAACTTTGGGCGGGGAGGGGGGCGGCCACCGCCGGCGCGAAGACCTGCGTCGTCGCGTCGGCGGTTGCCTGGCTGCCGGCCCCTCGCCCGTTTAAGACATAAAGGTTGCTGCGCACGAAGCCGACGCTGGCCAGCGTCGGCGCGCCAATGGCTTGCGCCATCATCGAGGTCGTCTCCGACTCGCCGGCGCCGACGTCGTCGGACCGGTTCACCGTCGGCGCAACATGCGCCAGATCGGTGCGCCCGAGGTAGGACACCGCCACCTCGCGGAAGATGTAGTCGAGCACCGAGGTCGACATCTTGATCGCGTCGTTGCCTTCGACCAGTCCGGAGGGCTCGAAGCGCGTGAAGGTGTAGGCCTCGACGAACTCCTCGAGCGGCACGCCGTATTGCAGGCCGATCGAGATGGCGATGGCGAAATTGTTCATCAGGCTGCGGAAGGCGGCGCCTTCCTTGTGCATATCGATGAAGATCTCGCCCAGCCTGCCGTCGCTGTACTCGCCGGTACGCAAATAGACCTTGTGGCCGCCGACCATCGCCTTCTGGGTGTAGCCCTTGCGTCGCTGCGGCAGGCGATCGCGCCGGCCGCTGACCTCGCGCTCGACGATTCTCTCGACGATTCGCTCGGCGATCACGGTGGTCTGCTGCGCTGGCGTGCGGATCGTCGTGTCGATCTCGTCGTCGTTGGCCGTGTCGGGCAGCCACATCGCCGCCAGCGGCTGTGACAGCTTCGAGCCGTCGCGATAGAGCGCGTTGGCCTTCAGGCCCAGCTTCCACGACAGCTCGTAGGCGGCGCGGCAATCCTCGACGGTGGCCGCGTTCGGCATGTTGATCGTCTTGGAGATCGCGCCGGTGATGAAGGGCTGCGCCGCGGCCATCATGCGGATATGCGATCCGGTCGACAGCGCGCGCGTGCCGTTGCGGCCGCAGGGCGTGGCGCAGTCGAACACCGGAAGATGCTCCGCCTTCAGGTGGGGCGCGCCTTCCAGGGTCATCGCGCCGCAGACGTACAGGTTCGCGGCCTCGATCTCGGCCTTGGAGAAGCCGAGCAGCGGCAAGAGGTCGAGCTTGGGGTCGGCGAGCTTCGCCTCGTCCAGGCCCAGCCGCTCGCGGCAGTACGCGTCGCCCAAGGTCCAGCGGCTGAAGGCGAAGCGGATATCGAAGGCGTCGGCCGACGCCTTCTCCACCCGCGCCATCACCGTCTCGTCGAGGCCACGGGCGCGCAGGCTGTCATTGTTGATGTGGGGGGCGCCGGAGAGCGTGCCGTGGCCGACGGCGTAGGCGGTGATCGTCTTGATGGCGACGTCGTCATAGCCCAGGCGGGCCAGCGCCGCGGGAACTGTCTGGTTGATGATGCGGAAATAGCCGCCGCCCGCGAGCTTCTTGAACTTCACCAAGGCGAAGTCCGGCTCGATCCCTGTGGTGTCGCAATCCATCAGCAGGCCGATCGTGCCAGTGGGCGCGATCACCGAGACCTGGGCGTTGCGGAAGCCGTGCGCGCTGCCGAGCGCCAGCGCGTCGTCCCAGGCGCGCGCGGCGGCGTCGGCCAGCACGCGCTGCGGGCAATTGGCGATGTCGAGCGGGACAGGCGCGATCGAAAGGCCCTCGTAGCCCGAGGTCTGGCCGCGCGCCGCGCGCCGATGATTGCGGATCACCCGCAGCATCGACTCGCGATTGGCGCCGTAGCCGGGGAAGGGGCCCATCTCCGCCGACATCTCGGCCGATGTGGCGTAGGCGACGCCGGTCATCAGCGCGGTGATCGCCGCGCAGGTAGCGCGCCCGCGCGCGCTGTCATAGCCCATGCCGCCGGCCATCAGCAGGGCGCCGAGATTGGCGTATCCCAGACCCAGGGTACGATAGGCGTAGGACAACTCGGCGATGCGCTTTGACGGGTACTGCGCCATCATCACCGAGATCTCGAGCACGACGGTCCACAGCCGCGTGGCGTGCTCGAAGCTGTCGATATCGAAGGAGCCGTCGGGGCGACGGAAGCGCATCAGGTTCAGCGACGCCAGATTGCACGCCGTGTCGTCGAGGAACATGTACTCGGAACACGGGTTCGAGGCGTTGATGCGGCCCGATTCGGGGCAGGTGTGCCACTGGTTGATGGTCGTGTCGAACTGTACACCGGGGTCGGCCGACATCCAGGCGGCCTGCGACACGCGCTCCCAAAGCTCGCGCGCCGGCACGGTCCTGGCGACGCCGCCGTCGGTGCGCCGCACCAGGTTCCATGGCGCGTCGCGGGCGACTGCCTCGAGGAAGGCATCGGTGACGCGCACGGTGTTGTTGGCGTTCTGGCCCGATACCGTCGCGTAGGCCTCGGAGTCCCAATCCGTGTCGAACTCGGGGAACTCGATGTGGCGATAGCCCTGGCGCGCGAACTGGATGGCGCGCTGGATGTAGTTCTCGGGGATCAGCGACTTACGCGCGGCGATGACCTCGCGCCGCAGCGTCACATTGCGCGCCGGATCGAAGGCGGCGTCGCCCTCGATGTCGGCGGTGAAGCACGCCCGTAGCACGGCGTTGAGATGCCGGTTGGCGAGCTTCGAGCCGGCGACAAGGGCGGCGACCTTGCGTTCCTCCGCCACCTTCCAGTCGATGAAGGCCTCAATGTCGGGATGATCGACGTCGACCACGACCATCTTGGCCGCGCGCCGCGTCGTGCCGCCCGACTTGATGGCGCCAGCGGCGCGATCGCCGATGCGCAGGAAGCTCATCAGGCCGGACGACTTGCCGCCGCCGGACAGCTTCTCGCCTTCGCCGCGCAGGGCGGAGAAGTTGGAGCCGGTGCCCGAGCCGTACTTGAACAGGCGCGTCTCGCGGACCCACAGGTCCATGATCCCGCCCTCGTTCACCAGATCGTCGGCGACGCTCTGGATGAAGCAGGCGTGCGGCTGCGGCCGCTCGTAGGACGACGGGCTCTCCAGCGTCTCGCCGGTGCGGTGATCGGTGTAGAAGTGGCCTTGCGCCGGGCCGTCGATACCGTAGGCCCAGTGCAGCCCGGTGTTGAACCATTGCGGCGAGTTGGGCGCGCACATCTGGCGCGCCAGCATGAAGCGCAGCTCATCGTGGAAGGCGCGCGCGTCCGACTCGCCGTCGAAGTAGCCGCCCTTCCAGCCCCAATAGGTCCAGGTGCCGGCCAGGCGATCAAAGACCTGACGCGCGTCGCGCTCGCCGACGTAACGCTCTTCCTTAGGCAACGCCGCCAGCGCGGCCTCGTCGGCGACGCGTCGCCACAAGAACGACGGCACGTCGGCTTCCCGCACGCTCTCAAGTGCCGCCGGCACGCCGGCGCGGCGGAAGTACTTCTGCGCGAGGATGTCGCAGGCGACCTGAGACCAGTCGGCCGGCACGTCGATGTCGGCGTGACGGAAGACGATCGAACCGTCGGGATTGCGAATCTCCGACGTCGCGGCACGGAACGGCAGTCGCGCATAGGGCGACTCACCTTCTGTGGTATGGCGACGTACGAAACGCATCGACCGCTTGGGCCCCCGCAAACCGCCCACTGATGTGTCGCGCCTTCGAAATCGCGATCGCACATATGGACGTCGTAGGATAGTAGATTACAAAATCTTGAGAGCGCAACAATATTTTGTGCACACGCTCAATCATGATACTACATGATGCATATGCGCAACGCCGCATCGTGACGCGTGGCGAGATCCTCTGATGAGCGTCGACGACGATGATCGCGTCACATTGCGAGACACGGTGCGCGAGGTTACAAGCGGCGCGACGCGGTGATGTTTTCGCGATTCGGGGATGGTCGATGACGGTGGGCACACGTCTGTTCACGTGGCTGTGCGGCGAACTGGTCGGTGAGGATTCGCAAGGCAACCGCTACTACCGCGAACGCAAGACCCAGGCCGGCCGCCGTCAGAAGCGTTGGGTGATCTATCGTGGCGAGGCCGAAGCCAGCCGTGTGCCACCCGACTGGCACGGCTGGCTGCACCACACCGTGGCCGAGCCGCCGCCCAAAGGCGGTTTGCCGCGCAAGCCCTGGGAGCAGGCGCATCGCCCCAATCCGAGCGGCACCGCGCTCGCCTATCGTCCCGCCGGCAGCGCCGCCGGCGCGGGCCGCCGCGCCAAGGCGACCGGCGACTACGAGGCGTGGAGACCGGAGTGAGAATTGCCTTCCCCCAAGGGCGCGCTTGCGCGCCTGGAGGCAGGGGAAGGTAGAGATGCGGGCCGTTCGTCCTCGTGCGGCCATCATTGTATAGTGACGTGAGTTCAGCGAATTCGGAGGCGGGATTGGGACGCAATATCGTGGAGACGATCATCGGCGCCCTGGTGCTGTGCGTCGCCGGTATCTTCGTCATCTACGCTTTCACGACCACCGAGGCGTCGACGCCGCGCGGCTACGAGATCGTCGCGCGTTTCGACCGCGCCGACGGTCTGAAGCGCGGCTCCGATGTGACGCTGTCGGGCATCAAGGTCGGTACCGTCACCGCCCTCGAGCTCGACAAGGACTTCAACGCCGTCGTGCGCATGGCGATCCGCCGCGACGTAAAGCTGCCGGCCGACACCTTCGCGCGTATCGTCAGCGAATCGCTGCTGGGCGGCATGGTGATCCTGCTGGAGCCGGGCGGTAGCAACCAGTTCCTCGCCGATGGCAGCCGCATCAGCAAGACCCAGGGTTCCATCCTGCTCGCCGACCTGATCGCGCGCCTGATCTTCGGCGGCGTCGGCTCGTCGCCGCCGCCACCACCGCCACCATCGCCGGCGCCGCCGACGGCGCCAGCGCCGGGAGCCAAGCAGTGAGCGGCGGCCAGCCGTCCATCGCGCCGGTCTGGAAGCAGCCCGACGGCAAGCCGGTATCGTGTCTGGAGAAGATCAAGGTGCTCAACGAGAACCTTGAGGAGATCCGCGCCATGATCGCCGACGCCGTCGAGGATGGCGTGCTCATGGGCTGCGATCCGGCGCAGATCCGCGCCGTGTTCCACAATCTCGTCGAGGCGGCCGCCGCCGAGGCGCCGCCGGCCAAGCGGGACGAATGAGCGGACTGGCCCGCGCCGCCCTGGCGGCGTGCGTCATCGCGCTGGGCGCGGGCGCCTCGGCGCAGACCCCGCCGGCCGACTCCGCGCCGCGGCCTGGCCCGCCGATCACGCTGTCGATCCCTCCGGTTGACGATTTCAAACCCTTGCAGCGATCACCGGCGGCGCCCGAGGGGCAGCGCCGCGCCGTAAAGCTGCAGGCTCTGGACAAGGTCACGACGCGCACGCGCGAGGTCCTGGTCGCGGTCGGCGACACGGTGCGCTTCGGCACGCTGCGTATCGACGCGGCGGAATGCCTGGTCAATACGCCCGAGGCGACGCCCGATTCGGTTGCGTTCCTGACCATCACCGACAACAAGCCGTCGCAGGCCGCCGACAAGCTGTTCTCGGGCTGGATGTTCGCCTCGTCGCCGGCGCTCTCGGCGCTCGACAGCTCGGTCTACGACGTGTGGGTCCTGGCCTGCGTGACGATCCCGCAGGCTTCCGCGCCGCCCAGCTCCAGGTAGAAATGCGCGCGCGCGGCGATCGCGCGCTCAAGCCGCGCGCGATACGCGGCGCGCGGGATTTCCGTCGTGCCGAACTGGCGCAGATGCTCGGTCATGAATTGGCAATCGAGCAAGGTGAAGCCGCCCTTGATCAGCCGCGCCACGAGATGCACCAGCGCCACCTTGCTGGCGTCGCGCGCCCGACTGAACATGCTTTCGCCGAAGAAGGCGCCGTTGATCGACACGCCGTAGAGGCCGCCGACCAGCTCGCCATCGACACGGCACTCCACCGAATGGGCGTAGCCGCGTTTAAACAGGCCGGTGTAGAGCTCGATGATCGGGCGATTGATCCAGCTCTCGTTCTGATACCGGCGCGGCGCCGCGCAGGCGCGCATGACGCCCTCGAAATCGCGATCGCAGCTGACCTCGAACGGCCCGTTGCGCACGGTGCGCGCCAACCGGCGTGGCAGGTGGAACTGGTCAAGCTCGATGATGGCGCGCTTCTCGGGGTCGACCCAGTACAAGGTCGGATCGCCGCGCGTCTCGCCCATCGGGAAGATCCCGGCGCAATAGGCGCGCAGCAACAGCTCCGGCGTGAAGTCGTTCATGCCGTCAAGGTCGCGCGCCGGAAGGAATTGCGCAACGGATGGCGGCGCCTGCGACCGCTCACTTCTTGAGGCCGACCAGGCGTTCCAGCCAGTGGATGTTGTATTCGCCGTCGACGAATTCCTGCTGGGCGATGATGCGCTGGTGCAGGGGAATGGTGGTCTCGATGCCGCCGATAACGTACTCGCCGAGCGCGCGGCGCAGGCGCATCAGGCACTCGTTGCGGTTGCCCCCTGACACGATCAGCTTGGCGACGAGGCTGTCGTAGTAGGGCGGCATGCGGTAGCCGGTGTACAGGCCGCTGTCGACGCGCACGCCCAGCCCGCCGGGCGGATGGTAGTCGGTGACCAGGCCGGGGCAGGGCACGAAGGTCTCCGGGTTCTCCGCGTTGACGCGGCACTCGATGGCGTGGCCGGAGAACTTGACGTCGGCCTGGGTGAAGCCCAGTGGCGCGCCGGCGGCGATGCGGATCTGCTCGCGCACCAGATCGATGCCAGTGATCGCCTCGGTGATCGGATGCTCGACCTGCAGGCGGGTGTTCATCTCGATGAAATAGAACTCGCCGTCCTGGTACAGGAACTCCAGCGTGCCGGCGCCGCGATAGCCCATCTTGCCGATAGCCGTGGCGGCCAGATCGCCGATGCGCTCGCGCGTCTCGCGGTTGAGCGCCGGCGATGGCGTCTCCTCCAGCACCTTCTGGTGGCGGCGCTGCAGCGAGCAGTCACGCTCGCCCAGATGCACGCAATTGCCGTGGGTATCGGCGAGAATCTGGATCTCGATATGGCGCGGCCGGCCGAGATACTTCTCGACATAGACCGATCCGTTGCCGAAGGCGGCGGTGGCTTCCTGGCGCGCCAAGGTGAAGGCTTCTTCGGCCGCGTCGGCGCTATCGATCACCTTCATGCCGCGGCCACCGCCACCGGCTACCGCCTTGACCAGCACCGGATAGCCGATCTTCTCGCCCAGCGCCTTGACCTCGTCGAGCGACTCGACCGGGCCGGGCGAGCCGGGCACCAACGGCAGGCCGAGCTTCTCCGCCGTCTGCTTGGCGACGATCTTGTCGCCCATCATGCGGATGTGCTGGGGCGTCGGGCCGATGAAGGTGAAGCCGTGTTCTTCTACCAACTCGGCAAAACGTGCGTTCTCGCTCAGGAAGCCGTAGCCGGGATGTATCGCGTCGACGCCGGCGATGGTCGCGGCCGACAGGATCGCCGGGATGTTGAGGTAGCTCTCGCGCGCCGGCGGCGGGCCAATGCACACCGATTCGTCGGCCAGCCGCACATGCATGGCGTCGGAATCGGCGGTCGAGTGGATCGCCACCGTCTCGATGCCCATCTCCTTGCAGGCGCGATGGACCCGTAGCGCAATCTCGCCGCGGTTGGCGATCAGGATCTTCTCGAACATCGTCAATCCACGATCAGCAGCACCTGGCCGAATTCCACCGGCTGGGCGTTGCCTATGATGATCTTGGAGACAGTGCCGGCCTTCGGCGCCTTGATCGGGTTGAAGGTCTTCATCGCCTCGATGATCAGCAGGGTCTGGCCGGCCGCGACCTTGTCGCCGACATTGATGAAGGCCGGCTTGCCCGGCTCGGGCGACAGATAGGCCGTGCCGACCATCGGCGACTTTACGGCACCGGGGTTGCTGGCGTCGTCGGCCACCGGCGGGGCGGCGGCGGCCGGCGCGGCGCCAGCGGCCACGGGCGCCGCCGCGGCCGGCGTCGGCCCGCCGACGAAGATCGGAGCGGCCGCCGCTGCGGCCTGCTTGGCCAGCCGCACGCGGCGGCCGTCGGTTTCGTATTCGATCTCGCCCAGCCCGCTATCATTGAGCAGCTCGGCCAGCTTGCGGATCAACACGAGGTCTTCGTCGGGGCTCGACATGGTCCGTCCGTTGGTGAGGGGTCAGCGGGAAACGAGGCGTGCCATTGCCCGCAGCGCCAGGAGGTATCCCTGGCTGCCGAAGCCGCAGATCACGCCTACCGCCACCGGGCTGATGTAGGAATGATGCCGGAACGCTTCGCGCTTGTAGATATTCGACAGATGGACCTCGATCACCGGCTTCTCGGCGGCGTTCAGGGCGTCGAGCAAGGCGACCGAGGTGTGGGTATAGGCGCCGGCGTTGATAATGATACCGCTATTGGTCTCGCGCGCGTGCTGGATGCGCTCGACCAGCGCGCCCTCGTGGTTGCTCTGGAAGAAGTCCAGGGACAGGTCGAGGGCCTTGGCCTCGGCGCGGCAGGCGGCCTCAATATCGGCCAGGGTCTCGCGGCCATAGATCTCAGGCTGACGCTTGCCCAGCATGTTGAGGTTGGGGCCGTTGAGGACCAGCACGGGTGACAAGGTCGATCCCTTTGTTTTCGCGGCGCTTTTGGACGCTAGCCACGGCCTTATATATCCCCTGATACCATATATCTAGGGGTCGGGGCGCGCCGCCAAGCCGCGAGCCGCCTCTAGCAGCCTGTCCAGTAGTCCGTCCAGCGCCTTACGCTCGGCCGGTGAGAGCTGGGTCAGCAGCTCCGCCTCGTACCCCAAGGCCAGCGGCACGATCAGATCGTGCATTGCCTGGCCGGATGGGGTGAGCCGCAGCTGGGATCGTCGCCGGTCATTGCCATCGGTTGCCTGCTCGATCAGACGACGACGGCGCAGACCGGCGACCGCGCGGCTGACCGTGACCTTGTCCATCACCGTGCGCCGACAAATATCGGAAGCCGAGAGCGGCGCGAAGCGGCCGAGCACCGCGATCACCCGCCATTGCGGGATGGTGAGATGCGAGGGGCCGAAATAGCGGCGATGCAGGTCCGCGCTGGTGGTCTGGCTGAGGATGGACAGCCGATAAGGCAGGAAGCGTTCGAGCCGCAGGCCGGGTTTGTCGGACATGTCGATGGTTGGGGGTTGCCAGAGTGCTAAGCACGTATTAGTTTCATTTGAAACCAATTCGCCCGATCCGTCAATGGAGGCCGCCCATGGCGAGCGTTCAGCCCGAGGTCGACACGGTGAACCCGATGGGCACCGACGGCTTCGAGTTCATCGAGTACACCGCCCCCGACACGGCCGAGCTCGGCCGGTTGTTTCTGTCGATGGGCTTCACGGCGGTGGCCAAGCACCGCTCAAAGGACGTCACGCTCTATCGCCAGGGCGACGTGAACTTCATCGTCAACGCCGAGCCGGCGAGTTTCGCGCAGGGCTTCGCGCGCGTGCACGGGCCCAGCATCTGCGCCATCGCATTCCGGGTGAAGAACGCGGCGCAGGCCTACAAGAGGGCGCTGTCGCTGGGCGCCTGGGGCGTCGAGGGGCGCGTGGGCCCGATGGAGCTCAACATCCCGGCGATCAAGGGCATCGGCGACAGCCTGATCTACCTGGTCGACCGCTACGGACCGAAGGGCACGATCTACGACGTCGATTTCGATTATCTGCCCGGCATCGATCCCAAGCCGCGCGGCGTCGGACTGACCTATATCGACCATCTGACGCACAACGTGCATCGCGGCCGCATGGCGGAGTGGGCGGAGTTCTACGAACGCCTCTTCAATTTCCGAGAGATCAAGTACTTCGACATCGAGGGCAAGCTCACCGGCCTGAAATCGAAGGCGATGACCAGCCCGTGCGGCAAGATCCGCATCCCGATCAACGAGAGCTCCGACGACAAGTCGCAGATCGCCGAATACCTCAACGCCTATCACGGCGAGGGCATCCAGCACGTGGCGCTGGGCAGCGACGACATATACGCCTCCGTCGAGGCGTTGCGCGGCATGGGCACGCCGTTTCAGGACACGATCGAGACCTATTACGAGGGCATCGATCGTCGCCTGCCGGGCCACGGCGAGGACCTCGCACGGCTGAAGCGCAACCGCATCCTGATCGACGGCGCGCCCACCGAGGGCGGTGGCCGGCTGCTGCAGATCTTCACCAACACCGTAATCGGGCCGATTTTCTTCGAGATCATCCAGCGCAAGGGTGACGAAGGCTTTGGCGAAGGCAATTTCCGCGCGCTCTTCGAGTCGATCGAACTCGACCAGATCCGCCGCGGCGTGCTGAAGGCGTAGGGAGGACACGATGGCCAGGAACTGGATTCCCCTGTCGCGCGTCGAGGGCGTGGCCTCGCGCCAGGCGCATGTGCGGCTGCCCGCGGGCACCTACGAGCGAGAGATCAGCAAGGAGGGCTTCTTCGGCCCCTCCGCGCAGTTCCATCACCCGCACAAGCCGACGGACTGGATCGACTTCGAGGGCCCGATCCGGCCGCGCGCCTTCGACCTCAACAAGCTGGCGACGGGGCAGGGCAGCCCGTGGGCGGCGCAGGACGTGCTGAAGAACAAGGCCGTCCACATGAGGATCTGGCGGCTCGACTCGCCGCAGCCCGATCTGGCGCGCAACAGCGACGGCGACGACTTGCTGTTCGTCCACGAAGGCGCAGGCCACCTGTTCTGCGACTACGGCCACATGGAATACTGCGATGGCGACTACATCATGATCCCGCGTGGCACGATGTGGCGGCTCGAGCCGACGTCGCCGACCATGATGCTGATGATCGAGGCGACCAACGATCACTTCACCTTGCCGGACAAGGGCATCGCCGGCCGGCACGCGATCTTCGATCCGGCGATCCTCGACACGCCGGCGCTCGACGATGCCTTCAAGGCGCAGCAGGGCGAGAAGCGCTGGCGCGTCGTGGTCAAGCGGCGCGATCAGCTCTCGACCATCACCTATCCGTTCAACCCGCTCGACACGACCGGCTGGCACGGCGACCTGTCGGTCGTGCGCGTCAACTGGCGCGATATCCGGCCGATCATGAGCCACCGTTTCCATCTGCCGCCGTCGGTGCACACGACCTTCCTGACCGGCCGCTTCGTCGTCTGCACCTTCGTGCCGCGCCCGCTGGAGAGCGACCCGGAGGCGCTGCGCCTGCCGTTCTTCCACAACAACGACGATTTCGAGGAGGTGCTGTTCTATCACAAGGGCAGCTTCTTCAGCCGCGACAACATCCATCCCGGCATGATGACCGTGCATCCCAGCGGCTTCACCCACGGCCCGCACCCCAAGGCGTTCCATGCCGCGACCAAGGGCGGCAAGACCGAGACCGACGAGGTCGCGGTCATGCTCGACACGCGCGACGCAATCGACATCGCCGCGATGCCGGCGGGCGTGGAATGGGAAGGCTACGTGCATTCCTGGCGGCCGCCGCAGACCAAGCAGGCGGCTGAATAACAACCACTGTCATTCCGAGCGCAGCGAGGAATCTTTCGCAACGTCAAGATCCCTTGCGACGCTCGGGATGACACTGTGCGAGGCACCGACGATGAAACTGGGCTCACTGAAGGAAGGCGGCCGCGACGGCACGCTTGTCGTGGTCAGCCGCGACCTGTCGCACGCGGTGCGGGCGAACGACATCGCGCCGACCCTGCAGCGCGCGCTGGATGATTGGACGCGCACCGAGCCGTCGCTGCGCCGGCTCGCCGCCGATCTGGAGGCGGGCAAGGTCGACGGCGGCTTCGCCTTCGATCCCGCCAAAGCGGCGGCGCCGCTGCCGCGCGCCTATCAATGGGCCGACGGCTCGGCCTACGTCGTGCACGTCGAGCTGGTGCGCAAGGCGCGTGGCGTCGAGATGCCGCCCAGCTTCTGGACCGATCCGCTGATGTACCAGGGTGGCTCGGACGGCTTCATCGGCCCGCGCGACGATATCGTGATGGGCGACGAAGCCTGGGGCATCGATTTCGAAAGCGAGATCGGCGTCATCGTCGACGACGTGCCGATGGGCGTGACGGCCGCTGACGCGCGAAAGCACATCAAGCTGGTGACCATCCTCAACGACGTCTCGCTGCGCAACCTGATCCCCGGCGAGCTCAACAAGGGCTTCGGCTTCTTTCACGGCAAGCCGGCCACCGCCTTCGCGCCCGTGGCAGTGAGCCCCGACGAGCTTGGCGCCGCCTGGGACGGCACGAAGCTGAACCTGCCGATGCTCTCGACCTATAATGGCCAGCTCTTCGGCCGGCCCAACGCGGCCACCGACCTGACCTTCGACTTCGGCCAGCTTATCGCGCATGCGGCCAAGACGCGCCATCTCGAGGCCGGCAGCGTGATCGGCTCGGGCACGGTAGCCAACCGCGACGCCTCGGTCGGCTGCTCCTGCATCGCCGAGCGGCGCGTACGCGAGACCATCGACGGCGGCAAGCCGCTCACGCCGTTCATGAAGTTCGGCGATCGCATCCGCATCGAGATGCTCGACGGGCAGGGCCGGTCGATCTTCGGCGCCATCGACCAGACGGTCGTGCGCTACGGGGGCGCGGCATGAAGCTCTACGGCTATTATCGCTCGTCCGCCGCCTATCGCGTGCGCATCGCGCTCAATCTCAAGGGCATCGTGGTCGAGCACGAGTCGAAGCACCTCCGTAAAGGCGAGCATCTGAAGGACGATTTCGCCGCGCTCAATCCGCAGAAGCTGCTGCCGGCGCTGAAGCTCGACTCCGGTGACATCCTCACCCAGTCGCTGGCGATCCTCGAATACCTGGAGGAGACGCACCCCAACCCGCCGCTGCTGCCCAAGGATCCGGTCGGCCGCGCGCGCGTGCGCTCGCTGGCGCTGATCCCGGCCTGCGAGATCCACCCCGTGCAGAACCTGCGCGTGATGAACTATGTGCGGCAGCACTACGGACAGGACGATGCCGGCGCGTTTGCCTGGTCGCGGCACTGGATCGAGGTCGGCTTCGAGGCCTACGAGCAATCGATCGCCAACGATCCGGCGACGGGCGCGTTCAGCCATGGCGACGCGCCGACCATGGCCGATCTCTGCCTGGTTCCGCAGGTCTTCAACGCCGGCCGCTTCAGCGTCGACATGTCGAGATTCCCGACCATCGCGCGCATCAACGCCACGTGCCTGAAGCTGCCGGCTTTCGATCTGGCGCAGCCGGCCAAGCAGTTCGACGCGGAGCCGTGATTGTTATCCCGAGCGCAGCGAGGGATCCAGGGTTGGCCTAGATCCCTCGCTGCGCTCGGGATGACAGGGAGTGGCTAGCCCTTGCGGGCCTTCGCCACCGCCGCCTTCATGGTGTCGGCGTCGACGGCGCCGGGGATCAGCTGGCTGCCGATGATGAAGGCCGGCGTGCCGTTGACGCCCAGCGCGCGGGCGAGGTCGGCGGCTTGCGCGAGATGCGCGGTGATCGCCGGGTCCTCCATGTCCTTGGTCAGGCGTTGCGCATCGAGCTTCAGGTCGGCGATGATCTGCGCCATGCGCTCCGCCGAGATCTGGCCGCGGGCCTCCATCAGCGCGTTGTGCACCTCGAAGTACTTGCCCTGTTTGTGCGCGGCCAGCGCCATGCGCGCGGCCATCCGCGATTCCTCGGAGAGGATCGGGAACTGCTTGTGGACGACGCGGATCTTGCCGTCGCCCGCGACCACCGACTTCACCGTCGGATGGGCGCGCCGGCAGTAGCCGCAATTGTAGTCGAAGAACTCGACGATGGTGACGTCGCCCTTGGGATTGCCGCCGACCGGCGTCAGAGGATCGCCGTTGAGCTCATCGCGGCGCTTGCTGAGCGCAGCCTTGGCGCGCTCGTCCTTCTCGACCGTCTGGCGTCGCTCATACTCCTGCAGTGCCTCAACCAGCACCTCGGGGTTGGCGATCAGGTATTCCTTGATGATCTTCTCGATCGCCGCCTTGTCCGGCGCGGACTGGGCGTGCGCCAGCGGCGCAAGCGCGACGGCGGCGAGAACGGCGACCAAACGGACAAACCAGCGCATCGACATCTCCTGCGGCCAGCCTCGGGGGCGGCGGATCACAACCGATCTAGCACATCGGATCGCCATCAGGCGCATCAACTCACGGCGATCCCAGGGCGATCTCGCGGCGCTTAACGTCTCGGGCGCCCTGATTCGATGAAACCCTTGATGTCCATGGCGCGCTGCCAGCCCGGCGAACCACGCGGCAGGGCTCTTTCGGCCGCCGTCGCCTTGTAGATCGCCGCCTGCCGGTCACCCCTCAGCAGGAAGACCTCGGCGGTGGCCAGGTCGGTCATGCCCTGGTTGCCCAGCCCGGCCTGCGCGCGCGCCATCAGGTCCCAGGCGCCGAGGTTGCGGTTCTCGGCGATCACCACCTGGTCGAGGTTCCTGACCGCCGGCGCGAACTGCCCGGCGTTCACCTGCGCCTGGGCGAGCTGGTAACGCAGCGCGACGGAGGAGGGCAGCAGCGCCACGGCGCGCTCGTAAGAGGTCACCGCCTCGGCCGGTCGCTGCGAGTCGCGCAAAATGTCGCCCTTCAGTTCGTGGATGTAGGGATCGCGGGGGTGCTCGCGGATCAGCGCGTCGAGGATCGACATCGAGGCGGCGACCTGGCCGACGCGCCACAGCGCCATGGCGCGTCCGTAGCGCGCCGGAATGCTGCGATCGGAATCGGGATACCTCGACAGCGCGCGCTGCGGCTCGAAATAGCCCAGCGTCTTGGCCACCATGCGCGCGTGCAGCTCCCTGAACTGCGGCGGCTCGGCGGCGTTGACGGTGCGCGAGCGCGCGATCTGCTCCTCGAGGAAATCGATGCGCTCGCTGGTCAGGGGATGGGTGCGCATGTAGCCGCTGCCGCGGCCGACGCCGACATAGATGCGCTCCTGCACCTGCAGGATCTTCATGAACTCCAGCATGCCCTTGGGCGAGATGCCGGCGCGCTCGAGGAAGCCCACCGCGGCCTGGTCTGCCTGCTGCTCCTGCGAGCGGGTATAGTTCAGGAAGCTGCGCAGCGCGGCGCTGTCGCCACCACCGGGCATGCGCGGCTCGCGCGGATAACCCTGGCTGTCGCGGTTCGTCTGCGAGCCGGCGATCACCGCCGCACCGGCCAGGATCTGCTCGATGATCGCCTCGGCCGTGGCGTTGCGGATCGCGTCCTGCAGCTTGGCGAGGTGGGCGCCCTTGATATGGCCGGTCTCGTGCGCGATCACGCCGATCAGCTGGCCGGCGTTCTCGGTGCGCATGATCAGGCCGGTGTGCAGGAAGATGCGCTGGCCGCCAGCGACGAAGGCGTTGAGCGAGGCGTCCTGCACGAGGTGGACCTCGATCGCCCCGGAATCGAGGCCGGCGGCGCGGAAGATCGGCGCCGCGAAGATGCGAATCGTGTTTTCTATTTCCGCGTCGCGGACTAAAACCAGTCGCTGCTGGGCGGACGCGCCGGTCGAGCCCCCCAGAACGGCCACGATGAGGGCGATGCAGGAAACGATGCGCTTCAGAACCATCGACGGATCATCCACCCTCGCGAAAGCCACACATACCATCCTTGCGGCGGCGGCGCTTGTCGCGCTGCTCGGCGGCTGCTCCGGCGACAAACCGGTACGCGGCGACGTCGGGTTTATCGAGGGTTTTTTTGGCGCAGTTGTGGCGGACGAGCCGCGCGCCGCGGACGCCGGGCGCGATGTCCTGACCAGCGGCGGAAGCGCCGCCGACGCCGCCGTGGCCATGTATTTCACCCTGGCGGCGACCCTGCCGTCGGCCGCCAGCCCGGGCGCCGGCGGGGTCTGCCTGGTGCATGACGCACGTAAGCGGCAGGTCGAGGCGATCGTCTTTCCGCTGACGCCGGTCGCCGGCTCGGCCCGCGGCTACGATGTCGCCGTGCCGATGGCGGTGCGCGGCATGGCGTTGCTGCATGCGCGCCATGGCCGGTCGCCCTGGGAGTTGCTGGTCGGCAACGGCGAGCGCCTGGCGCGCTTCGGCGCGCCGGTGTCGCGCGCGCTGTCGCGCGACCTGCAGGTCGGCGCGCGGCTGATCGGCGCCGATCCGGCGGCGCGGCGCATCTACGACAGGGGCGGCGGCGTCGCGGTCACCGAGGGCGACGTGTTCCGCCAGGGCGATCTCGGCGCGACGCTGGGCATCATCAAGGCGCGCGGCGGTGGCGACCTCCACCAGGGCCCGCTGGCGCGCCAGCTCAGCGAGGCGGTGCAGCAGGCCGGCGGCAACCTGACCCTGGCGCATCTGCGCGAGGCCGTGCCGCGAGTCGTGCCGCCCTTGCAGGTGCGATTTGGCGACCACACCGCGTCCTTCGCGCCCACGCCGTTCGGCGGCGGTCAGTCCGCGGTCTCGGCCTTCCAGGGCGGCAGCGGCGGCGGCGGTGGCGCGTTCGAGGGCGGCGAGGCTGGCTTCGTCGCCGTCGATCGCGACGGCAGCGCGGTCAGTTGCGTCGTCACCATGAACCAGCTCTTCGGCGCCCGCCGGGTCGCGCCCGGCACCGGCGTCATGATGGGCGCGCCCTCTGGCAACGGCATGGCGCAGACGACGCCGATCCTGGTCAGCAACGTCAACAACGGCGAGTTCCTGCTCGCTGGCGCCGCCTCGGGCGGTGCCGGCGCGCCTGGCGCATTGGGCGCCGCCGCGCGCACGGTGCTGACGGGCCACGGCCGCTTGGCCGACGCGGTCGCCGGCACCAGCGGCGGCGTGCTCAGCATCTTCACCTGCTCGCGCGGCCTGAAGTTCGACCGCCGCACCTGCCAGGCGCTGGCCGATCCGCGCGGCCACGGCCTGGCGCTGATCGCCGACAAATGAGTCGCCGAATGCTCTTACCTTGCCCCGGAGGGGGAAGGTGCCCGAAGGGCGGATGGGGGATGTCGAAGACGGACTCAGGAGTCGTTGAGGCAGCCCGCATCCGTCAGCGCTTCGCGCTGCCACCTTCCCCCTCCGGGGGAAGCTAAGAAATTCGGAGTTGTCATGAGCGTGTCGCGTCGCGCCGACGCCGTGCCGCCGTTCATCGTCATGGACGTGATGCGCGAGGCGGCCGAGAAGGAAGCGCGCAACGAGAGCGTGATCCATCTCGAGGTCGGCCAGCCCAGCACGCCGGCGCCATCGGGCGCGCTGGAGGCCGCGCGCGAGGCGCTGTCACGCGACCGGCTGGGCTACGTCGACGCGCTGGGCATCCCGAAGCTGCGCGAACGCATCGCCAGGCACTACCGCGAACGCTACGGCGTCGAGGTGCCAGCCGAGCGGGTGATCGTCACCACGGGCTCTTCGAACGGCTTCCTGCTGGCCTTTCTCGGTGCCTTCGATGCCGGCGCCCGCGTGGCGATGGCGGCGCCGGGCTATCCACCCTACCGCAACATCCTCTCGGCGCTGGGTCTGACCCCGGTCGATCTCATCACCACCGAGGCGGAACGCTACCAGCCGACCGTGGCGCGCCTCGAGAAAGCCGGCGCGCTCGACGGCGTCATCGTCGCCAGCCCGTCCAATCCCACCGGCACGATGGTGACGCGCACCGAGCTGGCGGCGCTGTACGAGCATTGCCGCGCGCGCGGCCTGACGCTGATCTCCGACGAGATCTACCATGGCCTCACCTTCGGCGAGCGCGCGACGTCGGCGGTCGAGATCGGCGACGACGCCATCGTCGTCAACAGCTTCTCGAAGTACTTTTCAATGACCGGCTGGCGCATCGGCTGGCTGGTCGTGCCGCAGGCGCTGGTGCGGCCGATCGAACGGCTGGCGCAGAACCTGATGATCTCGACACCGACGATCTCGCAGTACGCGGCGTTGGGCGCCTTCGACTGCACCGACGAGCTCGAAGGCCACGTACGGCGCTATCGTGCCAATCGCGATCTGTTGATGGCAGGGTTGCCCAAGGCTGGTCTCGACCGGCTCACCGTGGCCACCGGCGCCTTCTACACCTACGCCGACATCTCGCACCTGACCAACGACAGCGTCGATTTCTGCCGCCGCATGCTGCGCGAGGCGGGCGTGGCGACGACGCCGGGTGTCGATTTCGATCCGCAGCGCGGCCGCGGAACGTTGCGTATCTCGTTCGCGGGTTCGACCGCCGAGATGGAGGAGGCCGTGCAGCGTATCGCGAATTGGGTGCGGTGATGGCGTGGCGCGCGGTGGTGACGTTTCTAGTGGTCGCGGCGAGCCTGCCGGCGTGGGGGCAATCGCGGCCGAGTTTCGATTGCGCGAAGGCGTCCAGCGCGATCGAAAAGACGATTTGCGGCCACGCTGATCTGGGCGACGCCGACCGAGCCATGGCGGCCGCCTACACGAAGCTTCTCGCCACCCTGCATGGGGCGGCGCGCGAGCACCTGCAAGCGGACCAGGCGCGCTGGCTGCAGACCAACCTACGCCTATGCGACATTTCTCTGCGCAGTTCGTTGGCGGCGTCCGAGATCGGCAGCCAGTCCTATGACTGCCTGAAGCGCCGTCTCGAGAGCCGCATGGCGCGCATGCGCGACATGCCGGCGGGTGTCGACTATCCCTTCGTGTCCGAACGGGCCGTGATAGAAGCCGGCAAGGTCGGTCGATACAGCTATCGCTTCTTCGCCCTGTATCCCCGATTCGACGGCGGCGGCGCCGACGGCGCGCTCAACGCCCGCATCGAGGCCGAGGCGCGCAAGGCCGTCACGGAGCCGCGGCCGACGCCTGATCTGCGACCGCCGCCGGCGGGCGCACTTTGGACCGTCGAGATCGAGCATGAACTGCGATATCCCGCGCGTGGCCTGGTCACCGTCGCGACCTTCCGCAGCGACTATCTCGGTGGTGCGCACGGCAATTCGGCCGACAGCGCGGTGTTGGTCGACGTGGCATCGGGCCGTGCCCTGGCGCTCGACGACGTGCTGTCGCGTCCGGCCGGCTGGCCGGTCTTGGTGACCCGGCTCACGATCGAGGAACTGCGGCGGCAATTCGTCGGCCGCCCCGGCGACCCGGAAACGCTCACCGAGGCGAGCATCGGCAAGCTGTTGATGGATCCCGCACGTTGGGCTTTTGGGCCGGAGGGCGTCGAGATCGTGTTCAACCCCTACGAGATCGGCCCCTATGCGGCTGGTGCTTTCGAGGTGGCCTTGCGCTACGAGCAGTTGCGGTCCGTGATCCGCGCGGACGGACCACTCGCGGCTAAGGCGCGCTGATCTCGGATCGCAGGATGAACGGCTCCCAGGATCGCAGGCCGCTGGCGTTGGGCCCCGCGAGGTCGCTGTCGCCGCGGCTGGCTGCTTCGAAAAGCGGCGCCATCTGCGTGCGATCCCGGACGGCGCCGGCGAGATCGCCCTTGGCTTCTTTGGCCTGCGCCCGATCGTTGTAGGGGTTGTAGAGCGGGCTGAGGTAGCGGGGCGCCAGTCGGATGGCCTCGCTGTAGGACGCGATCGCCTCATCATAGCGCTTCAGGGCGAAGAGCGCACCGCCGCGATTGGTCCACGCTACCGCGTATTGAGCGTCCAGCCGGACCGCTGCGTCGAAATCGGCGAGCGCTCGCCGGGGGTCGTCGGACAGCAGGGCCAGGCCGCGGTTGTTGAATAGCTTGGCGATACCGGGCGCGAGCGCGATGGCCTGGTCGAGATCGCGAAGCGCTCGTTGCGGGTCAGCCGACATGGTCGCGCGGTTGTTCAGGGCCGCCGCGCGCTCACGCGGGCCGACGCCAGGCGACTCGATCACTTGGGCACAGGCCTCGGCGAAGGCCGGATCGTTGTGGTCGACTTCCAGGCAGACACGCCGCGCCTGCTCGAGGGTGCGCGCCGCCGCGGTACCCTGCAAGGCGGTGGCGGCGACGACCAGCATGGCGAGAGCGGTGCGCACGCCGTACCCCTCAGTGCAGCTTGCGCCGGTCGTGCCACTCGGTCGGCTGCGTGGCCGGCGCCAGCGGCGCGGGGGCGGCGTGGTGGTGCACCATCTTCCAGACCTCGCCCTCGCGCACGAACCCATTGGTGGCGATGAGCTGGCCGCCGGGCAGGATCTCGCGGCAGATCACGATGGCCAGTCCGTTCCGCGCGATGACGAACTCGTCGGATGCCTCGGCCTTGGGCGCGTTGGGATTGCGCAGGATGGCGTGCCACGAGCGCAGGATGGTCTCGCGGTCGAGCATCGCGGGTTGGCCGGGATGCACGCAGGCCACCGGCACCGTCGTCGCCCACATCGCGGCCATAGCCTCGTAGTCGCGGCGGCTGAAGGCGGCGTAGAAGGCGCGATTGGCCGCGACGATCGCCTCGTGGTCGTCTTCCTCGATACTCGCCTCGATGGGCGGGATGCGGCCACGCGCCACGGTCGGCCCTACCTGTTCTTGAACACGGGCTTGCGCTTCTCGACGAAGGCGTCGACCGCTTCCTTGTGGTCCTCGCTCTGGTGCGCGATCGCCTGCATCGAGGCCGACATGTCGAGCAGGGTGGCGAGCTCGGTACGCGCGCCCTCGCGTAGCAGGCGCTTGGCCATGCGCAGGCCGTAGGCCGGGTTGACGGCGATGCGCCTGGCGAGCGCCATCGCTTCGTCCATCAGCTTGTCGTCGTCGACGACCTTTGACGCCAGGCCCATCTCGAAGGCCTGCTCGCCGGTGAATTGCTCGCCGGTGAAGGCCATCAGCATGGCATTGGACATGCCCACGGCGCGCGGCAGGAACCAGGCGCCGCCATCCCCCGGGATGATGCCGAGCTTCACGAAGCTCTCGGCGAAGCGCGCACTGCGAGCGGCGATGCGGATGTCGCACATGCAGGCCAGATCGCAGCCGGCGCCGATGGCGTGGCCATTGACCGCGGCGATGATCGGCAGCTCCAGATCGTACATGGCGAGCGGGATGCGCTGGATGCCTCTCTGGTAGCCGACGCGCACATTGTAGACGCCGCCCGCGAACATGCCCTCGTGGCGCTGCATGTTCTTCACATTGCCGCCCGAACTGAAGGCGGTGCCAGCGCCGGTCAGAATGACGCAGCGTACGTCGTAGTCGGCGTTGATACGCTGCAAGGCGTCGACGATGGCGCTGATCATCGCCTCGTCGGAGATCGCATTGCGAACGTCGGGATCGTTCAGCGTCAAGGTGACGATGTTGTCCTTCTTCTCGTAGAGCAGCTTGTCCGCCACCGCATTCCTCCCGTCGTGAATCCGCGTTTACTTTGAGCGTTCGGCGTCTAGGATTATCGGAACAATGCCGTCAGTCCAACGCCAGAGTAGCGTATCAAGAGTACCGTTTCAGTTGGGAGGAAGCCTGACATGACGATGCCAACGCTCGATTTCCCGCCGTTCCGCCTGCCGCCGGACGCCGAGGAATTGCGTACGGAAGTGCGGGCCTTCCTCAAGGAAATCCTGCCCAACCTGAGCGCCGGCGAGCGTTTCAAGAGCTGGAACAGCCGCTCGCCCGAATTCAGCAAAGCGATGGGCGATAAGGGCTGGATCGGTATCACCTGGCCGAAGAAGTACGGCGGCGCCGAGAAGAGCTTCCTGCACCGCTACGTGATCACCGAGGAACTGCTGGCCAACGGCGCGCCGGCCGGCTCGCACTGGGTCGCCGACCGGCAGAGCGGTCCCAACATCCTGCGCTACGGCAGCGAGGAGATGAAGGACACGATCCTGCCGCGCATCGTCAAAGGCGAGTGCTTCTTCGCCATCGGCATGAGCGAGCCGGACTCAGGCTCCGACCTGGCCTCCGTGCGTACCCGCGCCGACAAGGTCGAGGGTGGCTGGCGCGTCAACGGCACCAAGATCTGGACCAGCGGCGCGCACCGCTCGCACTACGCGATCACGCTGCTGCGTACCAGCGGCCAGCGCGAGGATCGCCATCGTGGCCTGAGCCAGTTGGTGATCGACCTGAAGTCGCCGGGCATCACTATCCGGCCGATCATAAACCTCAACGGCAAGCACGACTGGAACGAGGTGGTCTTTCGCGACTGTTTCGTGCCCGACTCGATGATGCTGGGCGAGGAGGGCGATGGCTGGCTGCAGGTCACCGGCGAGCTGGCCTACGAGCGCAGCGGCCCGGAGCGCATCCTGACCAACATCCACGTGCTGAAGGAACTGATCCGCATCGTCGGCCGCCAGCCCGGCCATCAGGCCCAGGTGACGATCGGCAAGCTGGCGGCCCGCGTGTGGAGCCTGCGGCAGATGTCGCTGTCGGTCGCCGGCATGCTGCAGGCCGGCAAGTCGCCGGCGGTCGAATCCTCCGTCACCAAGGACCTCGGCACGCACTTCCAGCAGGACCTGCCGGAGATCGCGCGCGTGCTTGGCGAGTCCGAGGCGGCCGACGAGAACGACATCCAGGAGTTCCTCGACGTCTGCCAGATGGCGACACTCGCGGCGCCGGCCTATTCGATCCAGGGCGGCACGACGCAGGTCCTGCGCGGCATCATCGCGCGCGGGCTGGGGCTGCGGTGAACCGCTACCTTCCCCTGCCAGCGGGGGAAGGTAATTGAATGAGGTAGAGGACACAGGGCAGATGGCGAGCGACAACGAAACCCGAGACATGTTCGTCGAAACCGCGTCGCGTCTGTTCAGCGAGCAGGCGACGCGCGAGATCATCAACGCTTTCGAGAAAGGCACCTGGCCGGCCGATCTGTGGAAGCAGGTCGAGGAGACCGGCCTGCCTTGGGCGGCGGTGCCGGAGAACGTCGGCGGCGCCGGCGGTAATGTCGGCGACCTGATGGCCGTGCTGCGCGAGGCCGGCCGCAACGCCGTGCCGCTGCCGCTGGCGGAGACCGGGCTGGGCGCGATGATCGCTGGCGAAGCCGGGCTGACGCCGCCGTCGGGACCGCTGGCGCTGGCGATCTCCGAGTCGGGCGCGCCGCTGCGGATCGAAGGCGGCAAGGTCTCGGGCAAGGCCAAGCGTGTCGCGTTCGCGTCGGTCTGCGACAACATCGTCGTCGTCGCTTCTGGTCAGGTGGCGATCGTGCCGAAATCGGCGGTGAAGATCGACGTCAAGCAGGGCCAGACCGGCGAGCCTTACGACGATGTGTCGTTCGACGCTGCCGCGGCGAGCGCCTCGGCGCCGTCGAAGGTCTCGCCGGAACGCGCGCTGGAGCTGGCGGCGCTGGCGCGCACCAACCAGATGACCGGTGCCGCCGATCGCATCCTGGCGATCACCACGCAATACTCGAAGGAGCGCGTGCAGTTCGGCCGTTCGATCAGCACCTTCCAGGCGATCCAGCACATGCTGGCCGAGCTATCGACCTATGTCGCGGCGGTGGCGGCCGCCGCGCGAGTCGCGGCGCGCGACGCGGAGGAGGGCGGTGATTCCTTCTCGATCTGGGCGGCCAAGACCCAGGCGAGCGACGCCGCGAACAAGATCTGCGCCATCGCGCACCAGTCGATGGGCGCGATGGGATTCACCTACGAGCACATCCTGCATCACTACACGCGTCGCCTCTGGGTGTGGCGCCGCGACTACGGCAGCGAGTCGTACTGGGGCGCCAAGCTGGGCCGCGCGATGTGCGAGGCCGGGCCGGACGCCATGTGGCCGTCGCTGACCGCGAGCAAGGTCGCCACGTAGGCGAAACATGCTGTCATTCCGGGCGCGGCGAGGACTGCAGGGAAGATGCCTGGGTTCCTCGCGTCGCTTCGAATGAAAGGGCGACTCTAGGGAGGCTGCCATGGACATGCACGCCAACGTCGGGCGCCTGCGCACCGAACTCATCGAGAAGGCCGAAGCGCTGGCGCCGGTGATCGAGGCGGCGGCGCCGCGCATCGAGGCGGAGCGCCGCATCGTCCCCGACATCCTGCGGGCCATGCATGGCGCGCGGCTGTTCCGCATGCTGCTGCCGCGTTCGGTCGATGGCGAGGAGGTCGATCCCGAGACCTTCTATCGCGTGGTCGAGCGCGTCGCGATGGCCGACGCCAGCGCCGGCTGGTGCCTGTGCCAGGCGAGCGGCTGCGCCATGGCGGCGGCCTATCTCGAGCCGGATGTGGCGAAGAAGGTCTTCGGCGCACCCGGCTCGGTGCTGGCCTGGGGGCCGGGGCCGAAGGTCAAGGCGGTGGCCGACGGCGCCGACGGCTATCGAGTCACCGGCTCCTGGGCTTTCGCCTCAGGCGGGCGGCACGCGACCTGGCTGGGCGCCGATTGCCCGCTCTTCGCCGCCGATGGCACGCCGATCCGCGACGCCAACGGCCGGCAGGTGCTGCGCGTCTTCCTCGTGCCGACCGAAGAGGTCCAGTGGACCGACATCTGGAACGTGATCGGCCTGCGCGGCACGGCGAGCGATCAGTTCGCGCTCACCGACCACTATGTGCGCACCGACCATTCGATTACCCGCGACTTCATGCGCGAGCGGCGCGAGAGCGGGCCGCTCTACCGTATGTCGGCGCTCTATCTCTACGCCATTGGCTTCGCCGGCGTGGCTCTGGGCACGGCGCGGCCAATGCTCGACACCTTCATGACCTTCGCGCGCGACAAGTATCCGCGCGGCGTCAAGAGCCCGATCCGCGATAACAACGTCGTGCAGCTCGGCGTCGGCCAGTCCGAGGCCAAGTTGCAATCGGCCCGCGCGCTGCTGCTGCAAAGCGTGCGTGAAGTATGGGCCGAGGTGCAGAAGACCGGCACCTTCACCGTCCCGCAGCGCATGCAGTTGCGCATGGCGACGACGCACGCGATTCAGATGGCGCGGGAAGTCTCTCACTTCGTCTATCACGCCGCCGGCGCCACCGCGATATTCCACGACAATCCCTACGAGCGGCGCTTCCGCGACATCAACACGGTGACGCAGCAGCTGCAGGGTCGGCTGTCGCACCTCGAGAACGTCGGCAATTTCCTGATGGGCGGCGAGCCCGACCTGACCTTCGCATAGGGAGACGCATCATGGGTCTCGGATTGCTGCAGCACTACACCATCGAGCCGGTCGACCTCGAGGCGACCAAGAATTTCTATGTCGACGTGCTGGGGCTGGAGAACGGCGATCGCCCGCCGCTGGGCTTCCCCGGCTACTGGCTGTATTCCGGCGGCGTGCCGACCGTGCATCTGCTGGGGCCGCGCCAGCCCAGGCCGGGCGTTAGGGTGCGTCCGCCGGGTGTGAAGATGGACGATACCGGCCGCCTCGATCATATCGCCTTCGAGGCCACGGGCTTCGACGCCATGCGCCAGCACCTGCGCGCCAAGGGCGTTGAGTTCCGCGAGAACATCGTGCCGCGCACAGGCGCGGCGCAGCTCTTCCTGTTCGATCCCGACGGCGTCGGCGTCGAGCTCAACTTCGCGTCGCCGAATTCCTGACTCCGTTATCCTCGGGGTCGTGAACGGCCCCGAGGATAACGGGTGTGCCGGTCACTCCGGCTCGATGCCGGCGGTCTTCATGATCTCGCGGTAGATGCGGATCTCCTCGAGCTGGATCTTGCGCATCTCCTCCGGCGTCGTCGGCCTGACCACGGCGCCGTTGCGCGCCTGCGTCTCGACGTATTCCGGATCACCGATCGCCTTGACCACCTCGGCACGCAATTTATCGTAGACCGGCCGCGGCAGGCCTTTGGGCACGAAGACCGCGGTCCACGACGACAGCTCGTAGCCGGCTAGGCCCTGCTCGATCATGGTCGGGATATCAGGTGTCAGCGGATAGCGGCCGTTGTTGGTGACGCCCAGGCAGCGCACCGTGCCGGCCTTGATCTGCGGCGTGCTGGTGACCGGATCGCCGAAGCTGAGATTGAGGTGGCCGGCCATCAGGTCCTGCAGCGCCAAGGGCGTGCTGCGATAGGGCACGTAGGTGATGTCGATGCCGGCCTTCGAGCGCAGCATCTCGCCGGCGATGCGCGTCGAGGCGCTGCCGGCGCCCCAGTTCAGCTTGCCCGGCTTCGACTTCGCCAGCGCGATCAGCTCCTGCAGCGTCTTGGCCTCGAGCGAGGGGTGCGCCAGCAGGAAGACCGGCGCGTAGCCGATCAGCGAGATCGGCTCGAAGCCCTCGATCGGATCGTAGGGCAGGGACTTGAACATCGCGACGTTCGAGGCCATCGCTGTGTTGGAGGTGACGAAGATCGTGTAGCCGTCGGGCTTCGATTGCTGCGCCGCCTGCGCGGCGATGAAGCCGTTGGCGCCCGGCTTGTTGTCGACCACGACGCCGACTTTCCACGCCTTGGTCAGCCGATCCGCAACGTGCCGCGCGGCGTTGTCCGTCGCCGAGCCGGCGGCGAAGGGCACGATGAGCTTGATCGTGGTGTTGGGATAATCCGTGCCCTGCGCGGCGGCGCCATGCGCGAGCAAAGGGGCACAGCCCGCGCCGATCGAGGTGCGCAGGAAGCGTCGACGAAACATGGGGCCTCGCGTCTTTGAGAGGTCCGGCGGGAGGCCGGCGCTCCCAGAAGATTAGCTGCCGGTCATCCTGGACCACCAGCCCCGCTTGGGCTTCTCAGGCGGCGCCTCGACCGAGGTCGAGGGGATCGCCGGTGGCGGCGGTGGTTCAGGGGTGGGCACGGCGGGCGGGGCGGCCGTCGTCATCTCGCCGTTGGCCGGTTTCTCAATCGCGACGGGCTGGATCGCTTGTTCGACCATGATCGGCCGCGGCGGCGTATCCGTCTGCGCCTCGATCGGCGCCGGTTCGGAGGGCATCGCCGGCTCCTCGTCGCGCTCGGCCGGCGGTGCGCCGGCGTGCGCCTGGTCGGGCTCGCCATCCTCGCGCTCGCGACGGCGACCGCGCCCGCCGCGGCGGCCGCGGCGGCGGCGGCGCTGATCGTCGTTGCCGTCGTCGGGACCGCCATCGTCGGCGCGCGGCCCGTCCATGTCCTCGGCGCCGGCGTCGGCCGGCTCACCGCGATCCTCGCCATTGACCGGTGGCGCGGCATGCACGCCATCGGGCTCGTTGTAGTCGGGCGCGGCGGCCATCGGCTCGCCATTCTGCTCGTCGCGCCGGCCACCGCGACGGCGCCGACGCCGACGGCGGCGGCGATTGGCGTCGTCGTCTTCGCCCTCGGCGCCCTCGGCGGCGGGCGCTTCGGCGTCCTCGCCCTCCGGCAAATCCTCGTATTCGTCATAGGCGGCCGAAGCGGTGAGGCGGGCCTGCTGTTGCTGCTCGCCGCCGACGCGCGCGCGCGTGCGCTCGATTTCGTAGTGCGGCGGGATCAGATCGTCGTCGCCGACGATCAGCACGCGAAAGCCGTAGCGCTCCTCGGCCTCGGCGATGTTGGCGCGCTTGTGGTTGAGGATGTAGAGCGCCACGGCGGTCGGCACGCTGACGACGATCTCGCCGGCGCGGCGGCGGATGCCTTCCTCCTCGATGCCGCGCAGCACGTGCAGCGCCGTCGATTCGACCGAGCGGATGCGGCCGGTGCCTTCGCAATGCGGGCAGACCTCGGTGGAGTTCTCCAGCAGGCTGGGGCGCAGGCGCTGGCGCGACAGCTCGAGCAGGCCGAAGGGCGAGATGCGGCCGATCTGGATGCGCGCGCGGTCGAGCCGCATCGCCTCCTTCAGGCGGCGCTCGACCTGCTGCTGGTGCTTGCTCTCCTCCATGTCGATGAAGTCGATGACCACCAGGCCGGCGAGGTCGCGCAGGCGCACCTGGCGGGCGATCTCCTCGGCGGCTTCAAGGTTGGTGCGCAGCGCCGTCTCCTCGATGTTGCGCTCCTTGGTGGCGCGGCCCGAGTTGACGTCGATGGCGACCAGCGCCTCGGTCGGGTTGATGACGATGTAGGCGCCGGTCCTGAGCTGTACCGAGGGCGAGTGCATGGCGTCGAGCGCGGCCTCGACCTGGTAGCGATGGAACAGCGGAATCGAATCGTCGTAGAGCTTGATGCGGCCGGCCTGCGAGGGGATCAGCTGGCGCATGAAATCCTGCGCCAGGTTGAAGCCGTCGTCGCCCTCGACCCAGATCTCCTCGATGTCGGAGTTGTAGAGGTCGCGGATCGAGCGCTTGATGATGTCGCCTTCCTCGTAGATCAGCGCCGGCGCGGTCGACTTCAGGGTGAACTCGCGGATGCTGTCCCACAGGCGCATCAGGTAGTCGTAGTCGCGCCGCACCTCGGGCTTGGAGCGCTCCAGCCCGGCGGTGCGCAGGATCACGCCCATGCCCTGCGGCACCTCGAACTCCGCCAGCATCTCCTTCATGCGCTTGCGGTCGGCGGCATTCGTGATCTTGCGGGAAATGCCGCCGCCCCTTCCGGCGTTGGGCATCAGCACGGCGTAGCGGCCGGCGAGCGAGAGGTAAGTCGTCAGCGCGGCGCCCTTGTTGCCGCGCTCCTCCTTGACGACCTGCACCAGCAGGATCTGCCGGCGCTTGATGACTTCCTGGATCTTGTACTGGCGCGGCGGCGGGGCGCGACGCGGCCGGGGCTCGTAGTCGTCGCCGCCCAGGGTTTCGACCGGGATCTCGGGCTGCGGCGCGTCGGCCGGGTCGACGGAGGGATCGCCGTTGGCCGTCGCCTCGGCCACGTCGCCGCTGGCGGTGGCGTCGATAGTCTCGGCCGGCTTGTCGTCCTCGACGGCCGGGCCGGCGAGAACGTCGGTGGTTACCGACGCGGCGATCGCGCCGCCCGTTGGCTCGGCAGCGGGCGCCGGCGTCGGCTCGGGCGCCGGCGCGGCCTCGATCACCGCGGGCGCGGCGGGCTCTGGCTCGGGCTCGGCGGCGTCTGGCGCGGCGATGATCCCGACATCGGCGCCGGTCGTCTCGGCCAGGTTCGCGTCGGTCGCCTCGCCCGGTTCGGGCGCGGCGCCGGCCAAGAGCGCGCGCTGCTCGTCGGCGTCCTCGATGTCGCTGCGATCGACGCGGCGCTGGCGGCGCGGCGGGCGATCTTCATCGTCGTCGCTGCGCTGGCCGCGCTGGGCCTGCTCGGCCAGCAGCCTTTCGCGATCGGCGATCGGGATCTGGTAGTAGTCGGGGTGGATTTCGTTGAAGGCCAGGAAGCCGTGGCGGTTGCCGCCATATTCCACGAACGCCGCCTGCAGCGACGGTTCGATGCGTACGACCTTGGCGAGATAGATGTTGCCCTTCAGGGGCTTGCGGGACGCCGCTTCGAAATCGAATTCTTCCAGCTTGGTGCCGTCCACCACGACCACCCGGGTTTCCTCCGAGTGCGTGGCGTCGACAAGCATGCGCTTGACCATCGCCATTGCTCCGCGACGGAGCGTGGGCCACCTGTGCGAACGATCAGGCGGGCGCCCGTCGCTTAGAGCGGGACCGGCAGACACCGTGTCGTCGACCTGTCGAACGGCGCGAGACGCCAGGACAGGGACGGTCACAATGCCCCGAGACGACAAAAGCTGCGCCGGCCCCGGGTTTCGTTGAAGCCGTCATCACCATGACATCAGCGGTCCTGACGTGGCCCGGCGCGATCGCATCAATCGCCGCCCGCCGCGTGAGAGTGGCCGGGCGTTCCGGAGCCGGACCGCCGACGCCGTCGACCGACCCCTGGGGACCGTCCGACAGACGACGACTGTTCGCAGGAATCACCATACGCTCGCGCGGGGAAAATCCACAACACAATCTCTAGGCGGTGCCCGGCTTTCAATCCACCATAAGGTGAAGATAATTAAATAATATATTGATTTTAATAGAGATTCTTTCTAAATTGTTAACTGATGAGTGAGGAAGGTCTGAGGCGCCGGCTGGCGCTGGGCGTTCTGGTCGGTGGCTCCATGGGGCTGGCCGTGCCGGCGCTCGCGCAGAGCGCGCGCACCGCGCCGACCGTGCCACGGACCAAGCCGGTGGTCCCGCCGAGGCCCAAGCTGATCGCCCTCGACCCCGGCCATGGCGGCGCCGATCCCGGCACCACGGGCGCCTCGGGCATGCACGAGAAGACCGTGGTCTACACCGTGGCCGCCGAGCTGGAGCGCCAGCTCACCGCCGGGCGCCGCTACCGGGTGACGCTGACCCGGCGCGGCGATCTGTTCGTGCCGCTCAGGGAACGGGTGAGCCGCGCCCGCGCGGTCAAGGCCGACCTGTTCATTTCCCTGCACGCCGACGCCCATCCCGATCCCGGGGTCCGCGGCGCCACCGTCTACACGCTCTCCGAAAGCGCCAGCGACCGCGAGGCGGCGGCCCTGGCGGCCAAGGAGAACAAGGCCGACCTGGTCGCCGGCGTCGATCTGCGCCGCCAGCCCGACGACGTCGCCAACGTGCTGATCGAGATGACGCAGCGCGGCACCATCAACCAGTCCCGCAGCTTCGCCGGCATCATGGTCGAGGCGTTGCGCGACTACGGCGTGGCGACCCTGCCGCGCAGCCACCGCCATGCCGGCTTCGCCGTGCTGACCGCCCCCGACGTGCCGGCGATCCTGCTCGAGCTGGGCTATCTGTCGAACCGCGCCGACGAGCGGCTGCTGCTCAACAAGGCGCATCAGCAGAAACTGGCGCGCGCCATATCGGCCGCAGCCGATCGATATTTCGGCACGCGGCCGGCGCAACCAGGCCCCGGACCCGCCGCGAAAAAGGCCTAGTCGCGGCGTCTTATCAACCCTGCGCGCAACCGTCCGGTTGCCGGCGGCGCGCGTAGCGCGTAGGTGAATCGCCGCAGAGTGCGCTTTCGAGGTCCGAGGCCTATCGATCGTGTGGCTGATCCGTTGGATGATGTATGCCGGCTTCGCCGCCATCGTCTGCGTCGTGGGCGGCGCCATCGCGATCTACTGGCATTTCGCGCCCGGCCTGCCCGACCACAAGCAGCTCGTCGACTACCAGCCGCCGACGACGACGCGGCTCTACACCGCCGACGGCAAGCTGCTGGCCGAATACGCCCGCCAGCGCCGCGTCTTCGTGCCGGCCAACGCCATGCCCAAGCGGCTGATCCTGGCCTTCGTCGCCGCCGAGGATCAGCGCTTCTTCCGCCACTGGGGCGTCGATCCCATTGGCGTCGGCCGCGCGCTGCTGACCAATTTCCAGAACATGGGGCAGGGCAGGCGGCCGGAGGGCGCCTCGAGCATCACCCAGCAGGTGGCCAAGAACTTCCTGGTCGGCGGCGAAGCTACGATCCAGCGCAAGGTCCGCGAGGCCATCCTCGCCTTCCGCATCGAGCACGCCTTCAGCAAGGAGCGCATCCTCGAGCTCTATCTCAACGAGATCTATCTCGGCGGCGGCAATTACGGCGTCGCCGCCGCCGCGCTGAACTACTTCGACAAGTCGCTCGACGAGCTGAGCCTGAGCGAGATGGCATATCTCGCCGCTCTGCCCAAGGCGCCCAACCGCTACAGCATCCAGCGCAACGCCGCGGAAGCGCATATCCGGCGCGACTACGTGCTGCAGCGCATGTTCGAGGACGGCTACATCAGCGAAGCGGAGATGACCGCCGCGCGCGCCGAGAAGCTGGTGCTGCGCCGCCGCGCGCCGCCCGAGCTGGCCACCGCCGAATTCTTCACCGAGGAGGTGCGCCGCAACCTGTTCGCCGCCTATGGCGACAAGGGCCTCTACGAAGGCGGCATGACGGTGCGCACGACGCTCGACTTCAACGTCCAGCGCCTGGCCGACCAGGCCCTGCGCGACGGCCTGATCGCCTACGACAAGCGCCACGGCTGGCGCGGCGCCACCGAGAAGCTGGCTGGCGTCGACAACTGGAAGCAGCGCCTGACCCGGCATCTCGTCGATCGCCCGTTCACCGGGCCGCCGAACTGGCGCCCCGCCGTGGTGCTGAGGATCGAGGGCAACGTCGCGCATATCGGCACGCTGGACGGCGAGGGCGTCGTGCAGATGGACAAGGACAGCCCGCGTGGCCGCACCTTGCCCAACCAGACGGTGGGCTGGCTGTCGCAGCGCTGGAGCGACATCGTGCAGCCCGGCGACGTGATCGCCGTCGAGCGCGGCCCGGCGCCGGCCGCGGGCAGGCCCCAGGTCTACGGCCTGCGCCAGATCCCCAATGTCGACGGCGCGCTCCTGATCATGGATACGCAGACCGGCCGCATCCTCGCCATGTCGGGCGGCTGGAGCTACTTGCGCAGCCAGTACAACCGCGCCACCCAGGCCAACCGCCAGCCCGGCTCGGCCTTCAAGCCCTTCGTCTATCTCGCCGCCATGCAGGCCGGGCTGACGCCCTCGGTGCTGGTGCTCGACTCGCCGCTCGAGATCCATCCCGGCGGCAACCAGCCGGTCTGGCGGCCGCAGAATTACGGCGGCGACTTCCTCGGGCCCACGACGGTCCGGCAGGGCCTGGAGAAATCGCGCAACCTGATGACCGTGCGCATGGCCAAGTTCATCGGCATGGACAAGGTCTCGGGCATCGCGCGCGATTTCGGCGTCGACGACAACATGCGCCGCTACCTGCCGCTGTCCCTGGGCGCCGGCGAGACCACCTTGCTGCGCATGACCATGGGCTACGCCATGATGGGCAACGGCGCCAAGCGCATCACGCCCAGCCTGATCGACCGCGTGCAGGACCGTAACGGCCGCACCGTCTTCCGCCACGATCCCAGGAGCTGCGACGGCTGCAAGGCCGACGCGCCGCCCGGCGATGAGCGGATGCCCTCGATCGTCGATCGCCGCCAGCCCTTCATGG